>Ga0169931_10005504_pt1 | contig 19300 bp, 23 predicted proteins | sample Kivu_15m_20L_FD_129675 | JGI IMG/M metagenome (GOLD analysis project Ga0169931, IMG submission 129675) | Freshwater microbial communities from Lake Kivu, Western Province, Rwanda to study Microbial Dark Matter (Phase II) - Kivu_15m_20L... | ecosystem: Environmental > Aquatic > Freshwater > Lake... | reverse complement strand
TTATGCGCAAGGCATACATTTTAAGGCAAATTACAAAGGAGGCAATTTAAAATGGCTACACTAGCAGAGATCCGTGCTAAACTTCAAGAAGCACAAAACAAAACCACAGGCAACTCCACAGGCGGTGGAGACAACGCGATTTATCCCCATTGGAACATGCAAGAAGGCAAAGAAGCGGTGGTCCGTTTCCTTCCTGACGGCAACGCCAACAACACATTCTTCTGGGTAGAACGTGCGATGATCAAACTGCCGTTCGCAGGTGTCAAAGGAGAAACAGACAGCCGTGCGGTACAGGTACAGGTCCCCTGTGTGGAAATGTACAATGATGGTACAGCATGTCCGATCCTTTCAGAAGTCCGTGGTTGGTTCAAAGACAAGAACCTCGAAGAAATGGGTCGTAAGTATTGGAAGAAGCGTTCATACATCTTCCAAGGTTTTGTTGTAGAAGATCCTCTCAAAGAAGATTCTACTCCGGATAATCCCGTCCGTAGATTTATCATCGGACCTCAGATCTATCAGATCATTCGTTCTGCACTGATGGATCCAGAGTTGGAAGAACTGCCAACCGATTTCCTGCGTGGTGTTGATTTCCGCATCGCAAAGACCAGCAAGGGCGGATTCGCAGACTATTCTACTTCCAAGTGGAGCCGTCGTGAAAGATCTTTAACTGATCAAGAGAAAGCAGCCATCGATCAATATGGCCTGTTTAATCTATCGGATTTCCTTCCTAAGAAGCCAACCGATGTCGAGCTGAAAGTAATGAAAGAGATGTTCGAAGCATCAGTCGACGGCGAAGCCTACGATATGGATCGTTGGGGTCAATATTTCAAACCTGCGGGAATGGGTTCGGCCACCGGAGATCCTAACAAGACGGTAGCGAAACCAACGATGTCCGATGATGAAGTCGATGATGAACCTGCTACGGTGTCAAAGCCTGCGGCCGCACCTGCCAATACAGAAAGCGCATCTAGGGCACAAGATATCCTTGCCAAGATCCGCGCCAGACAGGGCCAGTGATTGCTAAACTAAAAAATGTGGGACTAAGGTTCCACATTTTCATCATCATAGGACGACATAATGGCAAAAGCATTTGATATAAGCAAGTTTCGAAAAAGTATTACTAAGAGCATCGAAGGACTCAGCATCGGTTTCAATGATCCCACAGATTGGGTCTCGACAGGAAACTATGCTCTGAACTATCTGATCAGCGGTGACTTCCATCGCGGAGTTCCACTGGGCAAAGTCACGGTATTCGCAGGTGAAAGTGGTGCAGGCAAATCCTACATCTGTGCCGGCAACTTGATCAAGGCCGCACAGGCGCAGAATATCTATCCTATCTTGATCGATTCAGAAAATGCCTTAGATGAAGATTGGCTCAAAGCACTGGACGTTGATACCGCAGAAGATAAACTGCTGAAACTCAACATGGCCATGATCGATGATGTGGCCAAAACCATCACAGAATTTGTCGCAGAATACAAGGCCATGCCCGAAGACGGTCGTCCAAAGATCTTGTTCGTGCTGGACAGCCTAGGCATGTTACTAACTCCCACAGATGTCAATCAATTTGAAGCAGGTGATCTGAAAGGTGATCTGGGTCGCAAAGCCAAAAGTCTCACCGCACTTGTGCGAAACTGCGTGAACATGTTTGGTAGCCTTAACATTGGCCTAGTTGCTACTAACCACACATACGCTAGCCAAGACATGTTTGACCCTGATGATAAAATCTCAGGTGGCCAAGGTTTCATCTATGCCTCATCTATCGTCGTGGCGATGAAGAAACTCAAGCTCAAAGAGGATGAAGATGGCAATAAGATTTCAGAAGTCAAAGGTATCCGTGCTGCCTGCAAGATCATGAAGACACGCTATGCCAAACCCTTTGAATCGGTACAGGTCAAGATCCCCTACGAAACTGGCATGAATCCTTACAGTGGTCTTGTCGATCTCTCTGAAGCCAAAGGCATATTGGTAAAAGATGGTAACAGACTGTCCTATACGACACCGGATGGGGAAATCCTTAAGTTCTATCGCAAAGAATGGGAACGCAACGAAAATGGTTGTCTCGATCAATTGATGATAAATTTTTCTAAAGCCACAGAAAATACATCATCTGAGATAACTAATAATGTTGAACCCCAACCGGAGAGCGTGGAATGAAAGAAGATTTAATCGCAGATATTTGGACACTGGTCGTAGAACATATCCCTGAAAAATCTAGAGCCGACGTAGCATCTGGATTCGTAAACACTCTATTAGACTATGGAATCAAAGAATCTACACTGCAGAGCCTATTAGGAATAGATGACCATCTAGACGAAGCCATCGACTATGCTATCGATGACGAAGAGATCGAAGAAGAATCAGAAGAATATGGTTACGATGACGAGGAATAAATGAATTGGTATGATCGAGTTTCAAAGGATATTTCAAACATACCAGATGCTGTGGCATATTATGAAAGCGAACTGCTAGAAGCAAAAAAAGATGCCCGCATAGCGGGAAACATTGAGAGGGCATCAGCCGCCATGCCTGGCATCGTAGAAAACCGATTCAATCAACTCCAAGAGATCGAAGCCATATTAGAATATCTCAACATTGAACTGCGCAGACTGCGTAGCCAGCATTTTCGCAAATATCTTGAAAATTATCAACGAAGCCTAAGTTCTAGAGACTGTGAAAAGTTCGTAGAAGGCGAAGCCGATGTTGTTGATTTTGAAAAGATTATCAATGATTTCGCTTTGCTCAGAAACAAATGGCTGGGCATTATTAAAGCATTGGATATCAAACAATGGCAGTTAAGTAATATCGTTAAATTACGGACTGCCGGATTAGAAGATGCTACTCTATGATACTTTTAGAAAAACAACAAGTTAAAACTATGACATCTCATGAAAGAGTAGCAGGGTTGCATACTGCTATTCTTTCAATATATCAAGATAATATTCCTGGCGACTTTGTTGAATGTGGAGTGTACCTCGGCGGGAACGTAATTATAGGTAAAAAATTTTTCGATAGTGTTGGCGTCATTGACAAAAAATATTATGCATTTGATACGTTCGAAGGCATGACTCAGCCTGGAGAAAATGATCCAAATAAAGATCATCGAATCTGGAAAGATATTGCTGCCTGTATCGGTCCTCTAGAAGAAGTTATTAATGAATTTAAAAATCACGGAGTGTTCGACGACCGTATTGTTATGATAAAAGGCGATGTGATGCAAACGCTCGCTGATGCAAATAATTTACCAGAAAAAATATCTTTACTAAGATTAGATACTGATTGGTACGAATCTACAAAGTTCGAATTAGAAGTATTATATTCAAAATTAGTTCCCGGGGGTTTTTTAATCATCGACGATTACGGGCACTGGGACGGTTGTAGGAAAGCGGTAGATGAGTTTTTTAGTCAAGATTTTGTAACTCAAAATTTTACAAAACTAGATTACACTGGTATTTTATATAGAAAACCTAGTAACTAACCGTACCCCAACGATCTTTTTTGTTTCCCGAGTAATGATCTGCATATGTTCCAAATGTTCGCTTAACTGGATTCCAGTCCATATAGTTTAAAACATTGGGAATTATACCACAATCATAGAAGAGCTTATTTAATAGGCCTTGTCCTTGCAGTACATACTCATTTTGTAAATAATCTAAAGCAGTTTGTTTAGTACATTCTATAACATTTTTAGGAATGTACATCATCCCTGCATTGAAATATCTATCGTGGGTCATTTGCAATTCGTTGGCTCTATCTATGACAGAACTGCCTTGATCTAGACAAGTAGAAAAATTGTCTCCGCAAATTTCAAATAGATCAGGAGCATAGTCTTTTATTATATAATCCGAATCTAAATAGAGCACTGCATCATAATCAGAAAAATCATAAAACTTCAATTTTTGATAATCTAAATGTTTGCCTATAGCAGGAACAAAATCATTTTTATCTGCGAGCAAGTAATAGGCCGCTCCGCATTTCAACGCATATCGCATCGCATTTCTGTTACTTATTTCGTACATGTCTTGATTATAACTGTACGGTAAAAATTCTGGATTTTTCTGAGAAAAATTAGGTATATTAATTTGGAAAACAATTTTTTTCATAAGATATATTTTTGGACGTCAGTATTTATAATGAAATAAATACCTATTTAAAATTAAAGGATTTTTATGAAATCGATAGTTACAGGCGGTGCGGGATTTATAGGTTCTCACATTGTAGATAAATTATTGTCTCTGGGGCATGAAGTTACAGTTTTTGATACCGAAACTTCACAAGTTCATGATTTTTTCTATTATAATGATCGTGCTAGATATTTTAAACTAGACGTTGCAGATTATGAAAGCACAAGACCACTATACGAAAATGTAGATTATATTTTCCATTGCGCAGCCGAATCGAGAATTCAACCAACTCTTAAGAATCCGTTATTAACCATCAGAACAAATACACTAGGAACTGGTACTGTTCTACAGTGTGCCAGGGAAGCCGGAGTCAAAAAAGTCATCTATAGTTCAACGTCGTCTGGGTACGGATTAAAAAATATACCCCCATTGTCAGAGGATATGCCAGATGATTGTTTAAATCCCTATTCTGTATCTAAAGTTTCTGGAGAAAAACTTTGTAATATGTATACAAGATTATTTGGGTTAAAGACGGTGACATTTAGATACTTCAATGTGTATGGTCCAAGAGAGCCCCTTAAAGGACCTTATGCTCCTGTTGTTGGATTATTCTTAAGACAGCTTAAAGCAGGAGAAACTCTCACTATAGTTCCGGACGGTACACAGCGCAGAGATTTTACTCACGTAGACGATGTAGTCAACGCAAACATATTAGCTATGGAAAAAGATCACGACAGTTACGGAGAAATTTTTAATGTAGGCACGGGGAGAAATCATTCGATACTCGAACTAGCAGCTATGATTTCTTCAAATACAAAAATGATAGAGCCGAGACTCGGCGAAGCTTATATTACACTGGCCAATATTTCTAAAACTCAAAAAGTTTTTGGATGGAATCCTGCTAAACAAATCGAAGATTATATTACAGATAAATTAAGATCGATGTAATTGATTTATTTCTTTAACTGATTGTAATAGTCTTTGAAGAGTACCTAGATCTTTTCCGTGTTCTATAATAGCTGAAACATCTTTAGGAAAACAAGCTCCGCCGTATCCATATTTGCCGTCCGGGCCTGGAACATCCCAATGGCTTATTCCTAGTCTAGCATCATTCTTTGAAATTTCTTTTATTTCATTCCAATCTACCCCTACTGCTTTGGCTAAGTGAAAAAGATCGTTCATAAAGGTCACTTTAGTAGCCATTAAGGAATTTGCCATGTATTTGAATAAACTAGCAGTAGCAATGTCGGTGTGATGGTATGATGTTGCTTTTATCGTACTGATCTTTATGACTTCTTCGGCTGACTCACAGATTTTTTTCGGACCGCCAATTAGAACCCATGAAGAATTTTCATAATCTGCTGTGGCATTCGCTGCTGTTAAGAATTCAGGAGCATGAACTAAATTTGGAAATTGTGATTGCAGTTTTAAATAAACACCTGGCGGGACTGTACTTTTACATATGATAGTTTTCTTGAAATCTTTTAATTCATTTAGCACCGATTTGACAAAACTATCGTCACATCGACCGCTTTCTAGCATAGGTGTAGGAACACATATGTAAACTGCATCACAAGAAAAAATTTCATCCATTGAAGCAGACTTTTCTCCTAATTTGGGATCTCTAATAATTAAATTTTGAAATCTATGAGTATGCGCTACTGCCGAGCCCACGTATCCTAAACCAAACAATCCGATTTTCATGTTAATCCTTTGCTGACAAAGCAATATTTACCGCGTATTTAATTCAATATAAATAAACTGCGGTTAGGAGATACTGTTGAAAGATTTATTAGAAAAATCTAAAGAAATTAAGTTTAATAACGAATTTACAGATAACTTGTTAAAACACGAGAGCGAATTCAATGAAATTCTTCAAGTATGTGGCGGAAAATTTTCAACAAAAATAGGATCTTATCTATTTAACGGTAAGGAATATCGCTACTATATAGGAATGTATGATAAACAAAAATTAATTTACGACTTATGTAAAGATGTTAACGAAGTATTAGAAATTGGCACATACATGGGGCATTCTCTATTGCTCATGTTGATGTCCAATCCTAAATTAAAAATTACCTGTGTCGATATAGATTCAACGTATGCCGGTCCAGCTACAGCCTTTTTGCAGACAAAATTTCCAGATGCGCAGATTAACTTCATATGGGGCAGTAGTATTGATGTACTACCAACATTAACTACAAAGTTTGATTTTTTTCATATTGATGGAAAGCACAATAATAAAATGATAGCCCAAGAATTTTTCTTATGCAAGAATTTAACATCTACGGATCAAATGAAATTACTATTCGACGATTCGGACACTTGCCAACCACTGTTGGAATATATAAGAAACGAACATAGTGTTTTAGAAGAATACACACCGAAAAGTGAGTGGTGTAACACCTTTATGAAATTAAAATTATAATTATGTCCTCAAAATTTATTACTGACGAAACTAAACCGCATTTAGGCGGTAACACGATAAGCAAAGACAAAAATACTTGGTCTCCGGCTTCTTGGAACTATGTTGTAGAAAAATATGAAATTAAAAAAATTATAGACTTAGGTTCAGGCGAAGGATATACCTCTCAATGGTTTATTGACAAAGGATTTTCTGTAACTGCTGTAGAGGGTTTAGAACAAAATGTAAAAAATGCAGTGGTTCCTACAATTTTACACGATCTTACTACAGGGCCGTTTTTACAAAACACCGATCTAGTAGTTTGTATAGAAGTCGTAGAACATATTGAAGAAAAATATTTAGAATTTTTATTAGAATCTATGTGTCAAGGCAAATTTTTGTTTATGACACATGCTATACCAGGTCAGCCCGGATATCACCATGTTAATTGTCAAGAAAGTCAATACTGGATAGATCATCTACAAAGAAAAAACTTTTCTTTGTTAGAAGAAGACTCATACACAATCAGAGAACTAGCAGATAGAGACAAGGCCAGACATATTTCAAGAAACGGAATGCTGTTTCAAAAAATCATCTAGGCATGGTATGCCAAAAATTAGGAAAATTCTTTATAATATCTAAGACTACATCAGGATATATAGGTTCGACAATCTTACTATCAACCTTGTGATTGATAGCTTTTTTAGTGTCTACAGATTTAAAAGCAGACAAGACTTCCTCAGGATTTCTTCCCCGGTGTTCGATGAGGCTATCGACTTTATTTCGAATAATATCATCGCTGCCAAACCAAGTCCAATGCCACCCCACAATACTATCTACATTAGCACAATGGTTTCTGTCTTTACGCTTTACAATTTCTTTATTACCTTTGTATAGATCGTGTGGGGTTTCAAACATATGTTTTTTAGCCACTACACTGCCCTTCCACAGTCTATCAGATAGTTGATCAAATTTATAAACATACATTTGAAGTGTGCAGCTTATAGGTTTATTTTCTCTGTTTAAGGTTTCGATAATTCTATGCCAATGAGTCGGGTCTATAATTTCATCTAGGTCACCGTGTATGATAATATCTTCCGAATCGTATTTTTTTAAAACTTCTTTAAAACCTCTTCTCATTGAGGTTTCATAAAAACTAGGGTGAGGATGATTTGGCTCTAGATCGATACTGACAAGTTCTAACTTATCTCCATACTTTTTTCGATAACGATTAAAATTGTTAGCTAAATGAAAGTCCTTAGGAACACCGCTTAGAGTTTTATTAGCTTCCAAAACAATCCATCTATCAGCATAGTTTTTTGTAACTTCTAGATGGATATCCAGCATATCAAATTCGTTATTAAAAAGAAAAGTATCTATTATCATTATAATGTCCTTCAGGAAATATTTAGTGATAATATTAGCATATAAATATTCATATGAAAAAAATCGTATTAGTTACCGGGGGATTTGACCCAATCCATTCCGGACATATTTCTTACTTCAAAGCAGCAAAGACATTAGGTGACGAACTTATTGTTGGACTTAATTCAGACGAATGGCTCGAACGTAAGAAGGGTCGAGCGTTCATGCCGTGGAACGAACGATTGTGCGTAATCAATAATCTTTCTGTGGTAGATGAAGTGTACACCTTTGACGATTCAGACGGATCCGCCAAAAATTTTATAAGACAGATCAGAGCACATTACCCCGATGCTGAACTAATATTTGCCAACGGCGGCGATAGAACTGCAAAAAATATCCCGGAGATGGATATTGTTGATTCAAATATAAAATTTATATTTGGTGTTGGTGGGCAAGATAAGAAAAACTCCAGTTCTTGGATATTAGAAGAATGGAAGGCACCTAAGACAGAAAGACAATGGGGCCACTGGCGTGTATTGTATGAGCAAGGTCAAGAAGTAAAATTAAAAGAATTAACGGTGTTACCTGGTAAAATGTTGTCTATGCAAAAACACAAAAAACGTGCGGAGCATTGGTTTGTAGCAGATGGTATCGCTACTGTTTATACAGTTAATGTTAGTACTGATACAGAACTTTTAGGCGTATATAAAAAATTTGAACACATACATATTAGTAGACAAGAGTGGCATCAACTTTGTAATGAAGGCAATGAGCCTTTAAAAGTTATTGAAATACAATACGGTGAAAACTGTATTGAAGAAGATATAGAACGTCTATGAATAACTGGATATTTCTCAGCAAAGAAGGCAAAGACGAATATATCAATATGTTCGGTATGGGCAGTGGTGGCCGAATAATCAACACCGACGATTTTAATTATAGAGACAGCGAAGATCCTATAGTACTGAGAGGTATACTCAAGCATAAGATAATGAAAAAATGCTGGCTAGACGGCAGAGACTTTTATTTTATGGACACGGGATATATGGGAAATATGCGAGGTCCATTAAACCCTATGGGATGGAAATATTATCATAGAATCGTAAAAAATGATCTTCAGCATACCGAATTAATCAAAAGACCCGATGATAGATTTCGTAAGTTGGCAATTCCTATACACCATTGGAAGAAAGGTGGAAGAAAAATCCTAATTGCTAAGCCTGACGAAAAACCTATGAAATTTTATGGTTTAGAATTAAAAGACTGGTTACAGGAAACTGTCGATACGATTAAAAAATACACCGACCGTCCTGTGGAGATCCGAGAACGAGTCAAAAGTAGATTAGAACGAACAGTTAACAGCACACTGAAAGAAGCGTTAGATGATGATGTTCATTGTCTCGTGACTTTCAATAGCAATGCAGCCACCGAGGCAGTCATGTACGGATATCCTGCATTTACCCTATCTCCTACACATGCTGCGAAACCAGTCACCTCTCAAGATTTGAGTAAAATAGAAACACCGTATTATCCCGATCAAGATCAAGTATATGCGTGGGCCTGTCATCTTGCCTATGGTCAATTTCATATAACTGAACTAAAAGATGGCACCGCCTGGAGAATTTTAAATGAACAATAATTTTTTGCCTATTTTTGTAGGCTATGACCCCCGAGAAGATATCGCATATAAAGTTTGCGAATTTTCCATTTATAAAAATACCCCAAATGCCGAAGTTAAACCGTTAATACAGGATCGATTAAGAAAAGACGGCTATTATACAAGACCAATTGATCCTTTAAGTTCGACCGAATTTACATTTACACGGTTCCTAGTTCCTCATATAATGAACAACGAGGGATGGGCATTATTCTGCGACTGTGATTTTATCTGGGACGGAGATATACAAGAAATTTTTGATCAGGCCGATCCACGATATGCTGTCATGGTGGTAAAACATAATCATCAACCTAATTCAAAAACAAAGATGGACGGAAAAGAACAGACACAGTATCCGAGAAAAAATTGGAGTTCAATGATTCTCTGGAATTGCAACCATCCTTCAAATTCAAAACTCACTCTAGAAGATGTCAACACCCAACCCGGATCCTATTTACATCGATTCCAGTGGCTGGCAGATTCGGAAATCGGTGAATTAAATGTGCAATACAATTTTCTAGTGGGTTATAATAAACCCGAACAATGCAAACAAGGTAAACCGTTCGCATATCATTGGACCGAAGGCGGTCCTTGGTTTCCTCGATATATGGACTGCGAACATAAAAATGTCTGGTATCAGTACCTCATAGACTATTCTAATGAACTAGGCAGAAATAATGTTACCGCATACTCTCCGATAACATGGGTAACTTCGTTGTCTAGAGAATATTACGAATATTGTGCAAAATTCACTATGCCCACATGGGAAAAACTACCAGGAGATGTTGTCATAGTTTGGGATGACAAGCCGATAGATCTAGGATTTGGAAAAATTTTTAATTTCTGGAAAGATGTGGCCAGTCCTGAAGATCCCTGGATTAAAGAAGGCATGGGCGGGGCCAAAGCCGACAGATTTTGGAAGAAAAGTCGTGTACAAGTCTGGGCTGCTAGACGATTTAAAGGGTTAGTAGTTTGGATAGATGCTGATATCGCAGCGACTAAACCGTTGACCCGTACTAGAGCTATAGAATTATTGCATCCTGGAAAAAATGCGTGGACCAGTTTAGACGGAGGGATGGATTGGCCAGATCGAGGGGACTGTCCTATAGATACTGGCATCGTTGCTTTTAATTCCAGGCATACAGAATTTGAGAAATTTATCAAAGATTATTCACTGACTTGGTACAATGGAGATATCTTTAGAATACCTCAACCCTATGATCATCATGCTGCTAATCATGTTAGAAAAACTTGGCCAATGACATCGTTGGCTCCGCATTTTACTACATGGGATAAACGCCCTACTGAATATATAAGTAGATTCGTTTTAGAAAACAGTAAACTCAAAGATCATTTTATCCATTACTTGGGTATAGAATATAAAGATCGCTTAAGAAAAATTAACGACGAAGACATAAGTTCTAAAAAGGAAAAGAAAAAATGAAATTCGTTGTTTATCAGGCGTGCCTGCCTCCTACAAACAAAAATCTCGAAAAAAACGAAATTTTAAATAGATTCCCTTTAGGCGTCGCTTATCTAGGATTAGACGATGTTATTATTCATGAACAGCGAAATCTTATAGATGCTGACGTAGCTATGATGATAGGGTGGGTCCATGAAGATTCAAGAGACACGCCTCATTTGGTATTTCGTAGACAAATTATAGAAGAACAAAAACGTAAAAATAAAAAAGTCTTATTGGCAGATTCTAATTTATTTCTCTACAAGGATAAATCTAACCCTCATCATTATTTAAGATATAGCTATAACGGAATTTTTCCAAATACGGGTGATTATTGTGACACAGACATAGATCCGTCTAGATGGGTATCTGTTTCGCAACACATCGGTTTATCTTTAAAAGATTATCGAAGTAATGGCAATCATATTTTATTGTGTTTACAACGAAACGGAGGTTGGAGCATGAATGGATTTGATGTTGTTGATTGGACTGCACAGACTCTTCGAGAATTAAGAAAATACACTGATAGAGAAATAGTTATCCGTGCTCATCCCGGTGACAAGGGATCTAAAAATTATCTCTCCCCAAATAATCTAATTAAAAAAATAGGCATGTTAAAAAAAGTAAGATTAAGCAAAGAGAGTGTGGATTTAATGGGGGATTTAAAAGATTGTTGGGCAGTGGTAAACTATAACTCTAGTCCTACAGTGGCAGCAGCAATAGAAGGTTATCCGGTATTTGTCACAGATCCCGATCGTAGCCAGAGCAAAGAAATCTCTAATAATGATTTTTCTAAGATAGAAAATCCCGATTTACCAGATAGACAAAGATGGGTCGAGCGTCTAGCAATGTTCCATTGGAGTTTCAGTGAAATCTCTAACGGAACTTGTTGGAGTCATATGAGAAATTATGCTTAAAATACAAGTTATTACCAGTTTCAATCAACACTATTATGATCTTATAGGCAAAGATGCTGTAGAGTCGTGGTTAAAATTTTGGCCTGAAGACATGACATTGACTTGTTATGTTGAAGAATTTAATATTCCTAACAACACTAGAATACATCAAATATCATTCGACGACTTTGAAAAAGAATATTTTATATTCCAAGAAACTGCCCATAAACAGGTAAAGAAGTTTGCGAAAAAAGCCTGGAGCTTTATTCATGCGATGCATAATTCAAATGCTGATAGAATCATCTGGCTCGATGCCGATGTTTTACATGTAAAAAACATCGATATAAAATTTATAGAATCAATTTTACCAGAGACGGTATTAAGTACACATATGGGTGTAATATATACTACTGCAAAAGATGGTTCACCTGGAAAGTGGTTCGTTCCTGAAACTGGGTTTTTTGCGATCAATACAAAACATAAATTATTTGATCAGTTTAAAAAAGAATATAGACGGCATTACGTTGAACAAGACCATCATATGTTAAGAAGATTTTATGACAACGATGTTTATGGATATGTATTTGAACAAACGAAAGCAGACGGATTAGATCTCTGCAAAAATTTTACCAAACCTTATAAGACTCCGATGCGCCATACTGTTTTAGGATCTTACATGGAACATTATAAAGCCAAACACAGCAAGGCTGAATTTAACTCTGATGACTGATCCAATATTTTTCAGTGCGTGGTCGTATAAAATCGGTTTTTAGGCTTTTACCGTGATTTTTACGGTTACCTTTAAGGTGATCCAGATAAGCACCCCATTCGCTGTTGACCAAAGGATGACCTTCACCTTTGATTAATCCCTGACACCAATCGTTCCACTGCCACTCGGGGTGACGTTGCTTGACTTCTTTACGAACTTCGTCAAAAACCCAGCAATCGTTCCATTCACTGAACTGGAAAATCCGTCCGCTGTCGTAGGCCTGTTGGAATTCAGATAAAAATTCCTGTGTGTTTTTATCTCTAAGATTCATAGAGTAAAGACCACATTCAGTAAATTTCCTTTCTCTGCCTAAAAATCCTAGACCAATATGGGACTGGCACATCCTATCGATAAAATGATGAGGAACAGGAGTATGGCAGATCATATCAGCATCCATCCATAGCAATAGGTCAGCCTCAGTGTTTCGAGCAGCATGGCAAACAGAATAGATCTTATGGCTAAATCGAATAGCATCCCACCTAAACCCGATTCCTGGCTGCTTGCCTTTACGATCCATTGGGCCAGTCGCTACTTCGCCCCTGGCCTTAGGATCATCCTTCCACCGATTTTTAAAAGCCACTAATTCCGGGCACGATTCATGTAAATCTCGAACTACGAGATTTTCTGCAGATTCGTCTATGGTATGATCTTGAGGATATGCATATAATGTTATATCCCCGGGCCAAGTCTTCAAGAATGTTTGTACCATCCTCTTGGCATATTTGTCGTAGCCCTCTTTATGGAAGGTAGTTACTACGGCTTTTTTCATTTAGTCTGATATCTTTGTATGTCGGCCTCTACCATCATTCTGACAAGATCTTCAAAACTTGTGCGTCGTTGCCAGCCTAGCACTGTCTCCGCTTTTTTCGGACTACCGCAGAGGCTATATAACTCAGCAGGACGTTTAAATCTGGGATCACTTTTAACATACTGCTGCCAGTCATCGATTCCAGCATATTTAAATGCACGTTCTAATAGATCACCTATGGTATATTGTTGCCCTGTGGCCACGACATAGTCGCCGGGTTCATCTTGTTGTAGCATCAACCACATGGCTTCTACGAAATCGCCAGCGAATCCCCAATCTCTCTTGGCATCGAGATTACCTAACGTGATACTGTCTGCTAGACCGCATTTGATCTTGGCCACGCCGTCTGTGATCTTTCTAGTAACGAATTCTTTGCCTCGGATGGGGGATTCGTGATTAAACAATATTCCGTTTGAAGCATGCAGACTGTAACTTTCACGGAAATTTATGGTCATCCAATAGGCATATAATTTAGCCACACCGTAGGGACTGCGAGGCCAGAAAGGAGTAGATTCATCTTGGTGTCCACCTGAGATTTCAATGCTGTTTCCGTACATCTCTGAGGTAGATGCCTGATAAAATCTAGTGTCGGGGTTGTGCTGCTTGATGGCGTTTAGAATATTAAGCACTCCGACGGCATTTACTTCGGTGGTCAATTTGTTCAGATCCCAACTGGCTCCCACGAAACTCTGTGCTGCGAGATTATAAAACTCATTGGGTTTGAGACTTTTAATCAAATGATTCATGCATCCATCATCAGTGATATCGCCGGTGATTAATTCGACATCGTGCTCGATTCCGAGATATTTTATGTTGTCTAAATTAGGGTTGGAATACCTTTTTATCAGTCCGTAGACCTTATAATCTTTTTCTAGTAGTAGTTTTGCTAGATACGGACCATCTTGCCCGGTCATTCCGGTAACGAATGCAATCTTTTTCATTTTTTCCTCAGTCTAGATTAGTTTTTTATTTATAGTATGAGATTATGCCTATCTTAATTTCCAGACATAATGATTTTTGTAAACATCCACGATTTGATAGTTGTGTGATTTGAGAAATCTCTGATTTTCTTGAGAAATCAAAGCAGGACCCTCAATGACTATGAGAGAATTCCATCTTTTCAGTAACGGTAAAAGTTCTGTGATGTGATTTTCGTGATCCAGGTCGATCAATACCACATCGACATCATATAGGTGTGAAATATTATCGAAATTTTCACGATACACGATGTTCTTTGAACGCAATATCCTTTTCTTGTCATCGATTAGAAAGATAGTTCCGAACGAATCCGTCAGTTCCGACAGATTTCCCCAGGCGCTGCCTGCGACCAAGATGTTCCGAGATTTTTTGTTTAACTTTTTTATCCGTTTAGCGAATTTGCTCATAATTTATCATTAAATACTAGGTTATTTATAAGACCTTATGAAATTTAAATTATGGAAAGAGCACGGCGCTCTAAACAGTCCACCGGTATTTGCTGCTGTAGAGCAGGGATTGAAAAATATCGGCATGGCGGTGGTCGAAGACGGCCAAGACATTGACGTGATATGGTCGGTCCTTTGGTATGGTCGGATGAAATCTAATAAATCGGTGTTCGAAAGGGCCAAATCTCAGGGAAGGTCCGTGATGATCATTGAGGTTGGAAATCTTTTCCGTGGTTCTACATGGAGACTGAGCCTCGATCATATACACGGGCTCGGAAAGTTTGGCAATAACCATATGCTTGATACCGATCGACCTAAAAAATTAGGAGTAGTCCTGAAGCCGATCAATGACAAGCGAAAAAATCGCATATTAATCGCCTGCCAGCACGAACACAGCCTCCAATGGCAAGGTCAGCCTAGTATGGCGCAATGGGTTTCAGCGATGGTAAGCAGAGCAAGGCAGTATTCGGATAGGCCGATCGATGTTAGGCCTCATCCCCGATCTCCCTTTCACATAAATTTACCGGGTACAGAATTGATCCGGCCGGCCAAGATACCAAACTCCTACGATGATTTCAATATAGATTACTCATATCATTGTGTGATCAATTTCAATAGTGGGCCAGCAGTGCGTGCCGCCGTCGAAGGAACTCCGATCATCTGCGATCAAACCAGTTTAGCACATCCAGTTTCAGATCATTGGGAGAATCTAGAAGATCCGACGCTTCCTGATAGAGAAGAATGGTTTTTAAAATTATGTCATACCGAATGGACGGTCCCGGAAATACAGTCGGGCCTGCCATTTTCCAGGATTTTTTCTGGATTTTAAAATCTTGACCTAATGCAGAAATTATAGTAAACTACTACAATGTCAAAATCTGTTTACATAGAAGATATTTTTGATCAATTTCATTCTTTGATTTCCTCGCAGCAGTTATTGGTGACCAATCAGGACCTCACGGCCACATATAGCCTCCATGATTACTGTGCGAATGACGAAAAATCGCTGACTTCTAATCAAGCCAACTATCTTTTAAAGATTTTATCTAGATATAAAAACGAAAGTTTCGATCTCGGTCTAGATTATAAATCGGAGATATCAAATCCAATATGGAAAAAACCTTTTCGTACCTTAGATCTATCTAAAAAAGTTTTTGTCAAAGTTGATGATCAGAAAAAAATCTGGATTTGCTTGAAATTCCCCTTCTCGCTAAAAGAAACGTTCGACAACGAGGTCAAGAATGAAAGGTCGAACAGTGAAAATAATCGATGGGATCATGAAAAAAAATTACGCATGATTGAAGCATACAAACACAATATCATGCACGTTAATGAATTCGTAAATTACCACAATTTTGACATAGATAATACATTTTTAGATCTAGTCAGCAGTGTCGAAGAGATATGGCAACAGCAAGATTCGATAATGCCGTATGCTCGCGCCGACGAACACAGGGTCATATTAGTCAATGCGGTCAACGATGCGATCGAAGCGTTCGAATCTAAAAAAACAGGTATCCGCGAACAGGACATTTTCTTGGCGAAAACCATGGGGTTTCCATTAAAATCGGAAAAACCACTCAGTACCTTGGTAGAGTGTGTTTCTGTTAATTCTGCCAATCAATTTTGGTTGAAAGAGAATTCAAAATTTTTCGACCTGCATAGATCGGCCGGTGGCCGCTCGGCAGTGATCTTAGATAAGAACACCAAAAATTTGCTCGAATGGTTAAAACAGTTCATATCTGATGCTGAAATCGCTGGCTGTAAAGATGAAATCAAAATCTGTTTCAGAGAATCAGAAAAAGAGAATTCTCACATTAACTCTTGGATCAAAGAAAATCGATTAGGAGGAAAAGTCGACGAAGGTAACATCTATATTTTCTTACAGAAGCCGCCTAAATGGTTGTTTAAAAATAAAATAGATGTTAAAATTATAGGGACAAACTGTTATGTGCCTCCGCTTAGTGACGCGATCGTTTCTACGTGGATTTTCAATCATCCTTGTCTATGTTATCTAGGAGAAGTGAAACCTACAGTGATAAGGAATTTTAAAATTGTCAAGTTGTAAACTGATTATCAAAGACGAAGTCAATATAAAAGTCGAGAGCCTGCCTGTAGAAGTCCGGCGTAAAATTGTCAACGAACTAAAGTTTGATCTTCCCTATGCCCGCCATATGCCTGCATATAAATTAGGTCGTTGGGATGGAACTAAGACCTTTTTCGGCATAGGTGGGACCGGTTATCTAGCACATCTAAATGTCATACTTCCCATCATAGAAAATTCCGGATATGACATAGAAGTTGAGGATCAACGTCTGCATCAAACGATGTCATTCGCCTACATCGGAGAAAACTATTGGGCGGATCAGGGAAAGACTTGGCCAATAGGTCACCCGGCGGCAGGCCAACCAATTGTGCTGAGAGATTATCAATATGATGTGGTTAACAAGTTTTTAAAAAACCCGCAATCATTACAGGAGGTAGCTACAGGTGCTGGTAAAACGATTACTACCGCGACGCTTTCGCATCTTTGTGAACCTTATGGCCGTACGATGGTTATTGTTCCGAACAAATCGCTTGTTGTCCAGACTGAGGAAGACTACAAAAATCTCGAGCTAGACGTTGGCGTGTATTTCGGCGATCGAAAAGAATTAAACAGAACACACACTATCTGTACATGGCAGAGTCTCAACGTGCTCGAGAAAAAGAGTTATGACGACGATACTTTATCTTTGGCAGAATTCTGCGAAGGGGTGATTGCCGTTATCATCGACGAGGTGCATCAGGCCAAAGCAGATGTACTAATGAGATTGGCCACTCAGAACTTCCGTAATTGTCCTATCCGTTGGGGTTTAACAGGAACTATACCTAAAGAAAAATGGGAATTCCAGAGTCTATTGGCTGGCATAGGACCTGTGATAAATCAAGTGTCGGCTTATGATCTACAACAAAAAGATGTGCTGGCGAAATTAGAAATCAACGTGCTACAAACCACAGACATAGAAGAATTCCGTTCATATCAAGAAGAATATACCTGGCTAGTCACCGATGAAAAAAGGATCGAATGGATCGCTAACAAGATCGAAGAAATTTCCGATACAGGTAATACATTAGTGTTAGTCAATAGGATCGACACAGGAAATAAGATCACTGCGATTTTAAAAGATTCAGTGTTCATCTCGGGTGCGGTAAAACTAGACGATAGAAAAGAAGAATATGATGAAATTAAAACGGCCGATAATAAAATCATCGTGGCAACTTACGGCGTTGCCGCTGTAGGTATCAATATACCTCGTATTTTCAACTTGGTTTTATTGGAACCTGGCAAGAGTTTTGTTCGGGTGATACAGAGCATAGGACGAGGCATCAGAAAAGCCGAAGACAAAGATTTCGTGCAGATCTGGGATATAACTTCGACCTGTAAGTATGCCAAACGTCATCTCACAGAAAGAAAAAAATATTATAAAGAAGCAAAATATCCCTTCCAAGTCACCAAGGTTACCATATGATAAATTTTTTCAATTTTAAAAAGAAAAAGATCAAACTACAATGCTATACTACTATGCAGAGCCTAGTCGATCTATTTCCGCCTCAGGCAGGCAAAGGGTCTTTGCCTAATTGGTATTTCGACCTTAGCAAAGATCCCGATTGGGTCACCGTGCGGCATTGTAACGGATTCCAGGATCTTTATAAAAACAGTTTTCTCATTAGGTCTTGGTCAGACATCGACATCGAAGTCCGCCCGGACGGATCTATCGCCTACGATTTTGCCTGCAAAGAAGAAATCAAACTGCCCTTAGAAAGACATCACATTGACAGCCAGGCCTCAGGTGCATGGCCCGGTTATTGCAACATAAAATTGATGAGTCCGTGGTATTTTAAAACTGATCGGATGGTAAAATGGTTGATGATGTCACCTGTTTGGGATCAAAAAGATCCTTTAGAATGGACCGTGGCTCCCGGTATCTTAGAATTCAAATATCAGCATGTCAGCAATATAAATTGCCTGTTGAAACTAAAATCAGAACCGTACATGATCCGCATAAAAGCGGGTCAGGCATTGGCACAATTCATTCCCATGTTTGAGGAGGACTGGGATATGGACATTAATCTGTTCGATGATCGAGATTGGAACAAACATTTTGGACGATGGACTCATTCATTCGATTTGTCTTATCAAAAAACTCGAGCGATGTTAGAAAAGAGGAATAAATGAGAATATTAACATTAAACAACACAGCCTTCGATCTTAATGAGTTACCGAACGAAGTAGATGAAGATACTAGATTTTCAGTGCTGGATAACAGTAATCCCAACGATCCGGATTTCTTTTTCATGCCGCTGATCTTCCTAGAATCATTTAATAGTCCTGCGATATTATTGAACATAGG
>Ga0169931_10005503_pt1 | contig 19304 bp, 16 predicted proteins | sample Kivu_15m_20L_FD_129675 | JGI IMG/M metagenome (GOLD analysis project Ga0169931, IMG submission 129675) | Freshwater microbial communities from Lake Kivu, Western Province, Rwanda to study Microbial Dark Matter (Phase II) - Kivu_15m_20L... | ecosystem: Environmental > Aquatic > Freshwater > Lake... | reverse complement strand
TACTCGACATTTGCTAAACGGTGCGTATCACACGCACCGTTTTTTATTTTCGACGTGTCGGCCTCTGAGATGCATACAAGACTTTTGCCCCTAGGGGCAAATCGTCGCATCGCAATCATCCAAATTGCGTACTTCTACTCTGCCTTTGTCCAGTGGCAAGTAAGATATCTCACTTAATTTCTGGTGCTGATCCCACTAAAGCGAACAGCCCTTGGGGCGTTTGGGGAAGAAAATTCATTTTCGTTAGGTAATTGCTTGGCGTTCGCACGCTAGGAATTCATAATCTGCCTGCATTCAGTCGAAGAGATATTTGCCCGCCTCTCAGTGAAGCAACCAACCACTTCCAAAGTGTTGCTAAACGAGTCAACCGATTTCCATCCGAACAGGACGCGACCTTTTGATTTAAGTTCAGCAAGTCCGTTAACACAGACTTGTACTTTTTCAAACATGAATCCAAACGAACAGGGTTGCCCTTCAACGCCACTAAGCATCGACCGTGGCCCGCGTGAGTTGACTTCCCACCTTACTTTTGATCGCCTGTAAACAAGTTGTCTGACTTCAATCAATCTCCTATCGACGAAGAGCAAGAACTTCGACGCGCTCTAAAGAAAGACTGCGTCGAGTATTGCCGTCGTTGCCACCGGAACGAAAATCATTATCTCGCTTGGCGAGCGTTCTGGTTCTACGGAATTCTGCTTGGGTTCAGCGCGGGGCTGATTCACCTAGGCCCTTATCGCTGTCGCTGCTGTGGCCGCTACCTGCCGATCCGCTGGGAACTGCTTCGCCCCAGCTTCTACTACCGCTGGATGAGGGGCGAGCTGAAAGAAAAGAAAACAGGCTGATTTTCTCCTCGTAGCACTGCTGCACAACAGCCGATTCCACCCCTCCCGCAAACTGCTAGCGGGTTTTGGTCTTGTTGATAATCAGCGGCAAATTTAGATTGGGGCGATCGCATGGATGCAAACGAATCCAAATCGCCGAGCCCTTCAGACGCTGAATTCGCCGTGCGATCGTCGCCGAGACGACTGCCCCCCCTTTTTGTTTTCCGCCCTGAGCGGCAAGGCGCTAGCCGCCGGTTCTTTCCTCGTCAGCCGGGTTTTCGCGCCAGCCCACCCGCCTTTGAGAACGCAGATGGAATTGCGACCAGCCTCCAATCCGAAAGCTCCATCCCGCGACGCAGCAACATCAGCGGTCTGCTTGGCGTTCAATCCGCCAAACGCTTCGTCGCAATCAGCCGCCGAACAGGCCGCCGCGCAGCCAACTCTTGACGTCGTGATTCCGTTGTTCAACGAGGAAGCGATCGTCGAGCAGCTGCATCGCCGAGTTGTCGCCGTCTGCCGCAGCCTCGACCTGTCTTGGCGAATTATTTACGTCGATGACGGCAGCTCCGATCGCACGGTTCCTTTTCTCAAGCAGGCGCTCATACCGAATGAGCGCGTCGAAATCATCAGCCTCGTCAGGAATTTCGGCCAGCCTGCCGCGATCCTTGCCGGCATGAGCCACTCCGATGCTTCGGCGATCGTGCTCATGGACGGCGACTTGCAAGATCCTCCTGAGTTGATTCCGGAGTTGGTTTCAGCCTGGCAGCAGGGACATTCCGTTGTGATCGCCCAGCGACCGGAGCGGCGCGAATCGAGTTGGCTGCGCGGCCTGGCATTTAAATCGTTTCATCGACTGTTTCGCCGGCTGAGCGAACTGGAGATACCTGAGAACTGCGGGACCTTTTGCCTGCTCTCTCGTTCGGTTGCCGCAGAGATTGTGAAACTGCCCGAAGCACATCGCTTCTTCCCCGGCCTGCGAGCATGGGTCGGCGGGAAGCCAAAGCTGATTTCGTACCAGCGTCCCGCGCGGGCTGGCGGAGAACCCAAGCAGACGCTCGCGCGACTGGTTCGCTATGCCGGCGATGGCATTCTCGGATTCTCGCGCAAGCCGACTTCGCTTTTGATGCAATCAGGTCTCGGCCTGATGCTGCTCGCAACTGTGGGTGAGGCAGTGGCGATTGCCTGCTGGTCACTCGGGCTGAGCGGTGCAGTCGCCATCGCGATCATCAGTGCTTTTGCCGGTCTGGCCGGATTGCAACTGGCCAGCTGCGGCTTTCTCGGAGACTTGCTGCTGCGTGTTCAGGAGCAAGTCAAGCAGCGTCCCAGCTACCTGATTGGAGAGCATTACTGCAGTTCAGAAAAAGAGCAGGAGCATCGCCGTGCGGCTTGATGACTGCCTGCCAGTTCGCTCTGACAATCGAAGTGCCATCTGAATATGTCGACTGTTACGCTGAAACTCGAATCGTCTGCCAAGAACCAGCCCTCGGGCGTTTGGTTTGCGCTGATCCTCAGCCTCGCGGCCGGTGTCTTTGCGATTTGGTTCAATCGCCAGTTCTACGCCAGCAATGCTCCCTTCTTTGATTCGCTCAGCTACTACGACCAAATGCATGAGGTGATGTCAGCCACGCGCACGGGCGGCTGGGCGGCAGGCTTTGATGCGTTACTTAAAAATCAGACCACAGTCTGCTTGCCACAACTGATCGGGATGGCGCTCAGTTGGGTGCTGCCTCCTTGTCGCGAGATTGGGATCGGGATTCAAGTGCTGGAGCTATTCCTCTTCCTTTGGACTTTTGACCTCGCACTGCGACGGCTCTATCAAGCGGACCTCGCGGTGCGCAGAACGCTGAGCCTCTCGTTTTTTACGCTCGCCTGTTTGTATTTTAAGAACGGTGGGCTGATCGACTTCCGGATGGACTTGAGCTTAATGCTGCTCTACGGAATCAGCTCGCTCTGGCTGCTGATCGCTCTAACCGACCGCCGGTACGCTAGTTTCGCCTGGCTCGGTTTGGCGATGGGAGCGACTTGTCTATTCCGCGCGACGGCCCCAGCCTATTTCGCCTTCGCCTTTGGACCGGTCATCGCGCACGATTTAATCTGGCGCCAAACGAGTGTGGCTGACCGCAAACGCTCATTGCTTGGGCTGTCGATTGCCGCAGCGGTGACGGCGTTGTCTGCGGGTTGGTATTTTTTCCTCAAGTTCGATTTCCTTTACTACTACTATTTTGTCTGGAACACCGACGCGAATGCCCGGCTCCCTTGGTCGTTGGCGGTAGATCATGTCAATCTCGCCAAGCGCGCGATCGGGACGACCGGGCTATTGTTTTTCAGCCTCTTACTGGGACTTGGATTTCTCGCTTGGCGGCGCAGTTTGACAGCCCGTTCTTCGCGCGACGAAAACAGCCGCTTTCGCTTTGATGGACGGTTCGCGTGGATGGCCGTAGCCCCTGTGCTGCTGATGATCTTGATGCGCGCGGGGCGAAACCCTTTTGTCGCGATGCCCTCGGCGATTGGACTGTTTCTGCTGGTTGCAGCTTGGGCCTGCCGCTGGTTACCGGAACTCCCCAAACCCCAAGCGAGACTGCTTTGGACTTGGTTAATGCTTATCCTCGCCCTCTGCCTGTTCCGACTTGGTCGCCGAGACAACTTCTCGGCTTTTGCCTCGATGGATTCTCACCGCCAAATCATCGAGACGATTTTGAGCGACGTGAAAGAGCAGGGGCGAAACCTGGCTCGCTATGACACGCTGCAAATGACGGAGCTCTGTTCGAACAGCCTTTGGTCGGTGCTTCAGTTCGACATCCCGGGAAGTGAGCGTCAACCGGCGATGATGCGGGTTGAAGGCGTCGACTTTTATCCCGCGCAGATCTTTCCGCTGGCGGCGCAGTCGGAATGGGAGCGGCTACCTGGCAGCAACGAGTCCGAGAAAATTGACGGGCTGCTCGCGGCGGCGGAAATTCATGTCGACTACTTGATCGTCGCTGAGGCCGACACAGCCGAACAAATTCAATTCGACCACAATCGCCCGGCGGTGAACCTGCGGTTGCCGCAACTGCGGGCGGCGGTTACCGGCTCAGAGCGATGGACGAAAATCTTCGGGGGAATCGAAACGATGCCCGGCAGGAGATACGCCATCTACCGAATCAATCCCGACTGGTCCAAGCTCAACCGCATGGCAAGCAACCCTGAAGCAGCTGAAGCAGTCAGGGAGAATCCGCAAGCTGATAACGCTCGGCACTGAACCCGAGACAGAACAAGCCGATGCTCGAGCGGGGAAAAATTCAAAACCGGCATCGCCCGCGAAGAATTAGCATGCCTTTGGAAATCGCACGCCTTGAACGGTAGCATGCATGATAAAGCAGCTACCTAAGAAAGAGCGGGTGATGGGATTCGAACCCACGACATACAGCTTGGGAAGCTGACACTCTGCCAACTGAGTTACACCCGCGTCGACGACTCGCTAAAGTCGTTTGACATGATTGATAGTCTACCGCACTTGATGACAATTTCAAATCCTCCGGCAGCCCCACGGGCCGCGATTGTGAAACTGGACCTGACCCGGACCTGACCCCGTTTTGCTCCCTAACTCGGCTCGGTTTCACCTGATTGTTCTTTTTGGCCCAGACTGCGCCGTCGCGACAGGCACTTTGGGCATGTCACCTCGTTACCCTGGCCGGTTGAGATATCGCCCACGGCGGCTCGGTGCGAGGCCTCCTTGTCGCGAGGATTGCATAACACCATTCCCTCGTCGTCCAAAGCATGAACGTCACGGCGCGTTCGATCATCATTTTTCATGGGTGTTCCATTACAGTTATTTTCATGTCACTACCGGTTAAACTCGTGTTCGATCGGCTGGCACGAGAATCGCAAAATCAAGGCAGTACAAGATAGGGAGCAATTCGCACGGTACTCGATCGTGGAGCAGAGCACGCGGTCTTGGGAGACAACTATTTATAAAAGGCCAACATTTATGGAACGGAACCTGACCAAGTATTCGCTCTCAACAGACCGCGAACCTCCAGCGATTTGCTTTTCAGGTGCCTCGTTGATAGAGTGAGCCGTGCAGGTATGGGGTTTTCGGAAAGAGCATAGTCCATGATTGAAATCAAATACACTGGCGAGGCTTTGTGGGAGAGGATTGAGCGAGCCGTGGAAAAAGTCAAAGACCGAATGCGACGCGTTACCGAAACGCTCAACGCGGCCGAGATCCCTTACGCGGTGATTGGCGGGAACGCCGTGCAGCATTGGGTGGCCCAAGTGGACGAGTCGGCTGTCCGCAATACGCAGGATGTCGACATCATCTTGAACGAATCCGACTTGGAAAGAGCCATCGCGGCTCTCGCGCCGGTTGGGTTTATCTTCCGACACGCTGCCAATGTCAACATGTTTTTGGACGGGCCGCAGGCCAAGGCCCGCGACGCAGTCCACGTCATCTTCGCCGGAAAAAAGGTCCGCCCGGAATACCCCGAACCCGTACCGACGATCGAACAATTCGATTGGATGGGAACCGCCAAGACCTTGCCGATCGAGAAGTTGGTCACGATGAAATTAACTTCCTATCGCCGCAAGGACCAAGTGCACGTGCTAGACATGATCGCCTTGGGAATTATCGACCACAGTTGGCTCGAGCGATTTTCACCCATCCTGCGCGACCGCTTGCTCGCCCTCCTCAACGACCCCGAGGGATAAGTGGTCTGCGGCGTTTTGCCAGGGAGAAAAAGTGCCAAGAGCCGGTTTCGCAAAACAAAGCCATTCGGTTCCTGGAACCTTTCATTCGACGTTGGGCTGCAAAGACATTTGTGAAATTGTACCTGACCCGGACCTGGCCCCGTTTCCGATCGACGTCTGCAATTCCTTCTTCCGTCAGCCGGGTCCTCGCGCCAGCCCCTGGTTCGGCAGCTCGGTTTGGTAATTTGGCAGGTACACGTCACCCGCAGGCCCGAAGGGTCGACCTAGCACAGCCCAGGGCAAAGCAGCGCGGGGCGGCGCAGCCGCACCCGCTGCGACGCCCTGGGTCGAGGTCCACCATGAGATTCTGGAGCCCTGTAGGGGCGGGCCCCTCGAACTCGCGGATGATCGTGATGTTGGTGGGATTGCCCTCGCGGAGAATCGGTTCATGGGCAGGCTGCACTCGCGCTGCAAAAGGGACGTCCCTTCAGGGCTACGGACTTCACTCGTGGCCATTTACCCAGGGCGACGCGGTCTGGGACGAGGACGTCCCGGGTCCGCTCTGCCCTGGGCTGTGCTAGGTGAGGCCTTCAGCCTCGCAGGTCGAAGTTGCTGGACGCTGCCAGCTTCTGTGTTACCCTCGAAGGGGCGATCCGCTGGGGACTTCCCGATGGAACGGCAGTTCGATGTGCATTTATAAAACTAGACCTGACCCCGGTCGCAAAATCAAAGAGGCCTGACCCCTTTGATTTATGTGACCCCTTTGATTTATGCTATTTCCGAACTGTCTGCATGGCGAGCCAATTGAGGGTAAAGAGGGAAATCAGGGTCAACCAGTTGTAAGCGGTGAAGAGTCGATAGGCAAAGATATCTACGGCACGCTTGCTTGGCTCGGCAAGTCGCGACCTCGCAGCCTCTAGCTCGCGATTTAACCCTAGCTGGGCAGCTCGCTTCTGCTCTTCTGATAGCCCAGCGGACTCATTCAACCTGCGTTTTGCTTCCGTGACTTTTAAAATTGATTCAGCTGAAATCCGGCCAGCTGGGATGGGGGTACGGCAAGCCACTACGGTATTGACCAGCTGAACGACGACCATCAGCGTTAACAGGCCGAAAATGGCGAAGGCGGACTGCCGCGGCCAACCCGGGTCGCAGCTGCCAAGTACACTGAGAGGCACTGCAAGCACGCCAACCATCAGGCCTAGCTGGATCACAATTTTAACCGTTGGCAACGCAAAGGACAGCAAGAAAGCACACAACAGAATTATCACGCCGCTCGCGAGACAACAGATCACTCCGAGAGTTGTCCACCGCTCAAACGGCCTGAGCGCCTGCCGCCCATAGCGACTGGCCATCAGCGCCAGGTTCGTGATTGGTCCGACGAGCCAACTCGAGCAGGCGAACAAAAGGTAGGCAACCACTAGGGGAACGGTGATGAATCGCCAAGCCGGAACGGCCTCAGTCAGGTACATCAAGCCCCGATAACCAAAATATCCGCCTACCAGAATCGCCCAGATATGCTTTTGGGAAAACTTGGAAATCCAAACAAAGTATTGGAACATCCAACGATAAATCACGTAGTGCGACTGCAAGGCATGGATCAAACCAGTCCGAGCGAACTCGGATTCGGGGTCTATTCGCAGCGCCTCCTGAAAATGCTGCAGCGCCTCTTTGACTTGTCGTCGCTCGAGCAGCGACCAACCCAAATTGGCATGGCTATCCGCGTTTTCTGGATCGCGAGCAAGCGTCTCGCGAATCGCCTGCTCGGCGTCGCCCCCTTTCCGCTGTTGCCGCAGTGCCATCGCCCTGAGGTTGGCGCACGTTTCGTCAACCGGGTCCAGCCGCAAGCCTTGTTCGGCGGCGGCCTGCGCTTCGCTCCAGTTGCGTTGGCCGAAACAGATTTGGGCCTTCATCACATAAAACCGAGTATCATCTGGATCGAGTCGGAAGGCTGCATCGATCGCGGCGCGAGCTTCCGGATAACGTTTTCGGCCGTGAAGTACGTTTGCCAGGGCGTAGTGTCCAAAGGAAGACTCCGGGTCTGTAGCGACGGCTCGCTCGGCATGTTCGGTCGCCGGCTGAAATTGCTGCGTCGCCTCGAGGCAGAGCGAGAGCAGAGCGTGGGCAAAGCTATTGTCTGGGTCCTGCTGAAGGATTTGGCGGATCGTCGCCGCGGCTTCATCGAATCGTCGAACGTCGATCAGTTGGCAAGCCCGGGTAAGCAGCGTTCCTGGGGAGGTATTCATGCGAGTTTGCTCATTTAATCTTCAAGTATTTCAGCACTTCGTCATAGGAGCCATCCTGATTGGAGTAGAGCGCGTAGTTCTTGGCGGTTGTAAACCATTCGCGAACGCTGGGCTTGAACAACTTAGCCGCCTGTAACAGGTCCGCCGTTTCGAGCGGCTTGAGACCACCGGCTTTCATTGCTGTCCGCAACTTGTCCTCAACCGCGCGATCGACCAGCGATTTCAGGTCCGCCCCGGACAGTCCCTCCGTCTTTCCCGCGACCTTGGCAAAGTCGAGGTCGCGTTGCGGCTTGCCGCGACATTGCAATTGCAGAATCTGTTGGCGAGCAGACGCGTCGGGAGGTGGTACGAAAATCACGCGGTCGAATCGGCCGGGGCGGCGAAACGCCGAATCGACATGCCAAGGGGCATTGGTCGCGGCGAGAATCAGCACACCCGAGTTGTCCGTATTCACTCCATCCAGCTCCATCAGAAACTGATTGATCATCGACCGCCCGGCCCCTTGGCGAAAATCGCTCCGCTTTGCCCCTAGTGCATCGACTTCATCAAAAAACAAAACGCATGGGCGACTGGCCCGGGCTTGTTCGAAGATCGCGTGGATGTTCCGCTCGCTGTTTCCAATCCACATGTCGAGCACATCCTGAATCCCAATGGTCAGAAAGCTGGACGCTATTTCCCCGGCTGTCGCTCTTGCCAAAAAGGTTTTACCGCAGCCGGGGGGTCCGTAGAGCAGGATCCCTCCTCCAGCCTTTTTGCCATAAGCCTCATACAACTCCGGGTGCTGCAAAGGGTAGATGATCTTGAGGGCAATTTCTTCCTTCACCTCGTCCATCCCACCGACATCAGCAAACGTCACATCAGGGCGTTCCATGTTGAAGCCCCCAGACGAGCCCAAATCATCAGCCGCGGCGCGCACACGTCCTTCAACGAGCTCGCTCTGCGGCTCCTCAGGGCGATAGCCCAACTGGGCCGCCAGTTCGGGGTCAGCCGATTCTGGATTCATTTCGACCGCTTGTTTGTAGTGCTCCAGCGCGCCGGGAACCCGTCCCTCGGCGAGCAATAGCCGCGCATACAACAGCAATGCCTCGGGCGATGTGTTACCCTGCTTGAGCAAATTCTCAATCACGACAATCGCCTGACTTGTCTTCCGCTGCTGCCAGCAGCTGCGAGTCAACCCTAGCAGGGCGTCAGAATTCCCGGGAGCGATTGCTAAAACAGCCTTGAACTCCAGCTCGCTCTCCCCTCCTCGCCCCAAGCTCAGCAGCGACTGGGCAAGGTGCAGGCGCAAGGGAACATTTTCAGGAGAGACTACCACTGCCGCACGCAGAGCCTCGATCGCTTGATCACCCAACATTCTTACTCTTCCTGAACTGCGATAGCCAACGAACTCCCGGTCCGCCCGGAGAAATAGTCGCCACATTATCGTACCCGCCAAAAGCCAAAACAACGGCTGGAAGAGGAAATCGTTGTGCTCCTACATTTTTCAAAAGAGCTGCTTTCTCTTTTCCCCTCCGAGCATCGCTTGCCTTGATGATGCCCTCCGGTAAACTGCTGGGCAGTCAAATGCTCCATCAATTTTCACCTATAACCGCAGACTCGGAGCCGCTTATGGACATTCTTTTTCTGCTGACACCGGGCTTTACCGACGCTGCGCGCGATTCCAACGGGACGACCTACTACTGCCCCGACTGCGCGTTCCTCGAAGGAGTGCTGCACTACCACCCCGAGTTGCGCGAGCGGCTCGACATCCGTTACATCGGCTTCGAGAAACCGCGAGGCGAGATCGTTTCGCTCGTTGGCGATGCACGACAGGGCTGTCCGAACCTCATCCTCGACCCGATCCATCACCACACCTCGGCGGCACAGCGGTTTCACCGCTCCGCCGACCGGCTGCACAGCGACGATCCGCGAGTAATCGTGGACTACCTTGCCGAACAATACGGCGTCATGGTCGCGCACTTTTGAACGACACCCGCCCTTAGGGCAGACATGGATGGACCGTAGACTCGCTTGGGGACCGACGCTGGAACACGATGCCTGTTTGGTTTCAAATGCGCCTGCTTGGTCATGGAGGACGCAAAAGAGCCCGCTCCCATTTGTGGTCCCAACTCTTTAGGCCGCGGATGCTGAATTTTCAACGCCCAAAGCACTGGCGATACGTTCGAGGAGCGCTCGTTCTTCGGGCGAGACATTGCCATCGGCGATTGCGATCTCCGAAAGAAAGACCATGACTTTGGTCTTGCCATCATTGTCGAGCACATCGCGCAACATCCGCGCGAGATCCTCTGCTGCGGGAATATCTTTACTGTTCTGCAGGATTAGTCGCAAAGCCGCCTCGTCGAATCCTTCGAAAACCTCATCCCCGGCTTTCTCCGCAGCAGCCAGTTCAGCCGGATCGGCCTCACCGTCCGCCATGATCATGGCAGCCGCCAAGGCGACACCGACGACTTCCATGTTCACGAAGTTAGGCTTGTCTGGCAGCCCCAGTTCGCGGAGCTTCTTAGCGACCGCAGTCGGGTTTTGTCCAACCATCAGTCCGCGAAAAAAGTTGTAGAGGATCAGGAACGGATTAATAATCAACGACTTGGGGCTGAACCAACCGAGCAGCATGGACCAGCCCGCTTCGCCGAGGACTCGGGAGCGGACGCAGGGCACGCAACCGATAAATGACTTGGAACCGATCAGCATCATGATCAGAAACCCGCGAACATAGGGGGCTGTCGCGACCGTTTCCAAGGAACGCTGGTTGCAGTAAGGACAGGGGTAACCTCCGGGCCGGTCAGTCTGCTTGGTCTGATTCATTACTGGTCCTTTCCAAAGTCACTACGAGAGTCTTGAGCACCGTCAACGAAATGCGGAACCGAAAACGATCGAAGGCAGAGGAGGAAATAGAAATTTTCGCCCTCGTCCAAATGCCAAGCTCAAATTCTAGACTCGGTAACTCCCGCTGCAAACAATCCGGAAAGAGAAATAAGGGGACGTAATGGACGCAAATCATTACCGGAAAGATCTGCTTCTATGGGACTATAAAGCTGGACCTGCCCCGTATTTCTAGCTCTGAATAATCCAGACTTGGCCGCAAGCGAAACTTGAAATGGGGCCAAACTCCCCAAACGAGAAGCCTCGAGTCTTGATGTTCGTCGGCCAGTATTTGCCTTCCCCTCGGGCTTCAATTTTTTCCCGCAGGCAGAAATCGATCGGCTGCCAAACGACGGCGCCCTCTGAAAAGAAAGCCTCGTACGGGTCCGTGCCGAATTGCTTTGGAATCAAACCGGAAAACGAATATGATGAGCCCGGAAAGAAGAGATAAGTATGAACTTCAAAGCTGTCGGTCAGGCCCAAGCTCGATAAGCAACTGCTGCCTAATTCCATCAACATCGAAACAATCTGCCCAGCAAATCTGACATCGTTCTCATCAAAAAAAGGCCATAGCCCCTCTCCGATGCGCAGCAGCTCAGCTGGAGCATCGGGCGGAAATCGATATCTTGAATATCCTTTTCGCTCAATGTCGTTCGCGCAGCATTCAGCAATCTTGGGAATCATGCCCAAATATCGAGCCAGCACTTCTTCATAGGCCGGGAGAATCGACTGTTGCCTACTCATTTTCGTCTTGGAAAGGAAAGGGGACGGGGGTCAAATCCGCGTATTGTCCCCGTTCCCTTTGTTAGATTCAATGCTCGAGATAATGCGGATGGACAGCGGGCACGTTACCATACTCAATCGGCCGTACAATTAACCAACCGGGAGCTTCGCATGCCATTTCTTCTAGCCCTGCTTGCCGCCAACGCAATCGTGCACGGAATTGTGATCGCCCGCTTCGGATTGGGAAACAACAACCAGCCATTTTTTGTTTTCATGCTGATTTACGCGGCTCTCGCCCTCGCGGTCTATCTCGCCACACCCTATGCGCTTTGGGCCGTGTTAATCCTCGCGACCATCGGGCTCATTGGCCTCACTGTCACCTTCAATAAGCCGGCCCGCGACAAGACGCTGGACAAGGCAATCTGGCTGCTCGATGCAGCTACTGTTTTGTACTCCGCATACCTGCGGTTCGCAGCGTAAAGAGAAAAGGGGCCGGGTCAAATCGCGATTTGCTCCCCGTCCCCTGTGGTTTGTTCAAATGGGGATTCTCAAATGAGAAGTGGAAAATTTGTTAAGGTAATTTTGGCGATAATTTGGTGCTCTGACTTCCTCGGCTGTTGCGGTTTCGCGCAGGAATTGACTGAATTTAAAACCCAAATCATCAAAGTCAAAACTGCCTATGGGAATGACGGGCAGCCGAATCTGCGCGAGGCTGTTGCCGACTTGTGCGTTGGCCGCTCCGACGTCGAGCTACGGTCTCTTTCCATGTACCCAGACAACCGTATAGCCATCCCATCGAAATGGCTTAGAACAAAACTTGAGTACAAGCGATTAGCCAAAATCGACAAGGAAACGACTGGAATTCAAGAGGAGTTCGCAGGATATTTGCACGGGCGTCTGTTTTGCGAAGTCCCAGCTTGGTGGATGAACAGGCTGTTTTGCAGGGAGGTGAGCAATGCAGGAAATAAGAATAGTGACTCGCCCCTGAGCGAGATAAAGCCGAACTTTAAGTTCGAGGAATTCTCCGATTTGGAAATCTCCGGCACGATCGACGGCCAGCCATTTTTCCTGACGCCCCCGCCAGAGATGGACTTTCCAGAAGCCGATGAGACGGCAAGTAGTCTTCTACTGCTGGACAACCGCCGAGCGGTGCTTGGACTTATATTTCCCGGAATTTACAGCTGCTTGATTTGCTTCGACAGGCTGACCGGGGAGGTAATGTGGCAAAAAACCCCATTACCTCGCTATGGCTTCTTTATGGGCTTTTCTGGTCCTCCGCCTCCCCAAGAAATTGAATTGCGAAGGACTGGTCAAGGAGATATCGCAGTTTTCGTTTATGAGTCGATTGAAACAGAAATTTACGTTATTGACCCAGATGATAGCTCGATAGATTTTCGTTTCTCCTCCCTAGACTTTAACCCAAAGGACGCAGATAGGTAGATTTCTGGGAAAGGCGAACAGAAAAGCAATTGGGAAGGGCGTCAAATCGCGATTTGACCCAATTTGACCCCGACCGCGTTTTTGAGTTCCCTTCCCCATGCTTCTATTTTTCAAGTCTTCGGATCTTATTCTCGATTTCGGTTCGGATCATTTTCTCAATTCCGGCCCGTCCTCGATTTTGATTTGAAAATCCAACATTCTCGGACAGCCGCGACTCAAGTAGGCGGAGGAATTGCTCCCAATCGTCCTCATTCGCAAAAAATTCTCTCGGAAAAATGTATCCGACGTAGTCACTTTGAAAGACCGCGACCTGCTTTTCATCCGAGCTATATCCGATGAATTCACTCCATTTCACTTGCGTAGGGGTCAAGCTATAAGTGAATCCCTCTTCGGTTATGGTTCCCTCTGTCAGCCTTTCTGGATGAACTGATTTACCCAATAACGATTTTTTGGACTTGCGATCATCGTACCAGAATTGAGTCAGTATTACCGAAGCGAGGAACCAGCAAATTGTGCCAATCAATGGCAAGAAGATACTGGCAGTTCCGATTGCTAGACAGACGATTACAAGGGTGAGCAGGCTTAATAGCCTTCCACCATTTCTGCGAATTGCTTGCGCGCTGAAACGCGACGTGTGACTTGGCTTCAAGTACCCTCGAAATTGCAATTGCATACTTGCGCTCAATCTGGCTTTACCGGGCGTTGAGTGAATGAATACTTGAAACCCATCTGCGGCTTGCCGGGTTTCTTGAAGTTCTAATTCCACAACGAAAAACGGTGAGGGAAAAGGGGAGGGGCATCCGGGTTTGTTTCCCGAGATGCCCCGCGTGCCCTTTTTGACTTAGCGCGATAGATAAATCGCTACGGACTTTGCTGCCATCGTGCGGCGGCCGGAGGCGTGGAGTAGCGGACCGTTTTGGTCGGGGAAGATGTCTGCCGGTGACTCGGCGTCCGTGTCGACAAAGAGCGACCAGGACCGCGTCCGGCAAATCGAGGGCGTGATGAACTCCCGCTCGACCTGATCGCCATTGAACAGCAACACTACATCCCGCGTACTGGCATTCGCCCGACGTTCCTGCTGGCGACTGGACAGCAAACAAACCAGCGCCGACTCATCCGCTGACCAATTCACCGCCGTGCCGGTTGGGCTGTACCAACCCACATCGGGCAAGCCGCTGTGGTGATCCATCTCTCCTGTCAGAAAATCCATGCGGCGGAAAACCGGCTGGTTGCGACGGAAATGGATCAGCGTCCGAACAAAACGCAGCAAGGCTTCATTCTTCTGCACCAGCGTCCAATCGATCCACGAGATTTCGTTGTCTTGGCAGTAAGCATTGTTGTTCCCTTGCTGGCTGCGCCGGAATTCATCACCAGCCAAGAGCATCGGAACACCTTGGCTGACCAGCAGCGTGGTCAGCATATTCTTGAGCTGCTTGACCCGCAGTGTTTCCACCGCTTCATTCTTGGTCGGCCCCTCAACTCCGTGATTGAAGCTGAAGTTGTTGTTATCTCCATCCCGGTTGTCCTCGCCATTGGCGAGATTGTGCTTGTGGTTGAAGCTGACCAAGTCGTTGAGCGTGAACCCATCGTGCGACGTGACAAAGTTGATACTCGAGCAGGGTGCCCGCCCGCCGGCTTGGTAGAGGTCGGCACTGCCCGCTAACCGCGTTGCCAGCCTGCCCCGCATTGCCGGATCGCCGCGCCAGAACCGCCTGACGTCGTCGCGGAAATGACCGTTCCACTCCGCCCAGCGATTGTCGCCGAAGGAGCCGACCTGATAGGCTCCAGCCGCATCCCAAGCTTCGGCGATGATCTTCGTATCGGCCAGCAGCGGATCCTCGCCGATCGCTTCGACCAGCGGCGGGTTCGGCACCAAGTTGCCGTTACGGTCGCGGCTCAGAATCGAAGCGAGGTCAAAGCGGAATCCATCGATGTGGTAATTGTGAACCCAGTGCCGCAGACAATGAAAAATCATCTCGCGCACAATCGGATGGTTTCCATTGACCGTGTTCCCGCAGCCCGAGTAATTGCGGTAGTACCGCTTGTCGTGTTCGAGCATGTAGTAAACCGGATTCTCCAAGCCCTTGAACGAGAGCACTGGCCCGCGCTCATTCCCCTCGCAGGTGTGATTGAACACCACATCGAGAATCACCTCGATCCCCGCCGAGTGGAGAGCTTTGACCATCTCCTTGAATTCCTGAACCTGGGCTCCGGGGCGTCCATCCGCGGCGTAACCGCGATGAGGCGAAAAGAACGCCAGCGGGTCGTATCCCCAGTAGTTCCGCCGGGGATCGGTCGTCCCATCAAAGTTGTTCGTCGGGAACTCATGGACAGGCATCAACTCAACGGCTGTGACCCCGAGCGACTTGAGGTAGGGAATCTTATCGATCACGCCGAGGTAAGTCCCCGGCTTTCGCGAAAGGCTCGACGGGTGCGCAGTGAATCCACGCACATGCAACTCGTAGATCACCGACTCGCTCAAGTCGTGTCGCAGATGCCGGTCGCCCTGCCAGTCAAAGTAGTCATCGACGACAACGCACTTGGGTGGCCGAATCACACCGTCGGTCGCCGGCTGGAAGTTACCCGCGAGTGCCTTTGCAAACGGATCGATCAGGCGGGCGTTAGGATCGAACCTCAATCCGCGAGCCGGGTCGAAAGGCCCGGAGGCTTGAAAATGATACAGCTGCCCAGCCCCAATCCCCGGGACGAAGACGCTCCAGATATCCCCCCAGCGGTCCGTCCGCGAATCGAAGTAAATGACTTCTGAAGGTTCGCGCTGCGCGACATCGTCGTACAGCAACAACCGCATCTCGGTGGCACTCCGACTGAAGACGACGAACTGGACGCCGCGATCGTGAATGATCGCCCCGTATGGCAAGGCGTGGTTCAGTTGCAAGTCGGGGTGTGTATTACGCATTTGCATTAACAAAGGAGATTCCTCAACAGATTAACAAAGCTCGCGGTCGTTCGACATCCGGGCCTCTCATGAAACGCGGTCACTTACGCGACGCGGCCACACTCTAAGCGAGGTCGCGCACTGCACCACTCAAGCGGCCCGCGACTGCTCGGACGCGGAACCATACCACGCGTTGAGCAAAACGCTTTCCCGCTCGCTCGAATTCAGGTCGCGAATCGGCAATTGCTAAAATTTTCCGGCGGACCTGAGAAGTCGTCTCGATTCGCGACAACGACTGGGAAAACCTTGCGGCTGAAGACCAGCCCCAAGACAATCCATGCCGCTAGCAAACTTTATCTACCCGTTTCTGCCAGCACGCTCGGCTGCTACCGGCATTCCATTGACTCCGCCGCCTGAATTCCCTACTCTCCCGCGCATGCTGCGCAAACTCTTCGTAATTTCACTGCTCTTGTGCCTGCTCCAGTATTATCCGCTGGGCGGGCCCAACCGCGCTGCGGCCCAGGTTGCTGGAAGCTCGCAAACCGAGCAACTGTTGGTCTACAAGAACGGAAACCTTCAGCGTGGGCGGATCGAACGTCAATTGGGCGGCTATTTGGCGCTGACTCCCAGCGGCAGCCGCATCGTCATTCCGCTGGAGCAAGTCGACTTTGTCTGCGGCTCGCTCACTGAAGCGTTCGAGATCAAACGCAAACGCTTGCCGCCAATTGACTCCAACTCCAAAGAACGCCCCAATGCGCGGATCGAACTATTTCAGTGGTGCTTGAAGCATGGCCTTCATACCGAGGCAGAACAAGAACTGTCTCAACTGCAACTCTCAAGACTCACCGCCCAAGAGCTCTACAGTCTCCTGCGACAACTCCACACGGCAATCGAACGAACAGCGATCAAGTCCACGCCTAAACCCGCGGCGAGCTTGCCTGAGCCCAATTTAGCCGCAGCCGCGCCGGGCAAACCGGAGTTTATGTTCTCCGATTTGCCCTCAAACGAACCAAGCTCAGCGCCCCTGCCACCGTCCAGCGCAATCGCCGTACAACCGGCAGCCGCTCCCCTCAAAGGTGAAGTGATCAAGCCCGTGGCTTACGAGGAGGCCTCACCAGTAACGGCGGCAGGTACTTTGCCGGTGTATGAACTAGAAGAAACGATCAAGCAACTACCGGTCGAAGGCGTTTCGCTCTTCAAGCGACGCGTCGAGCCGATGCTCTTCAAAAATTGCTCGAATGCCGGTTGCCATGATCCCGACAAGACGCGACTCCCATTACAGCGGCTCGCGCGAGGAGAAGGGATTCCAAAGCGGATGAGTCAGCAGAACCTGATTCAGGTTCTACGTTTTGTCGGTGGCGGTACCGAGTCAGATGCACCGCTGCTCCTAGCCGCAACCACGGCCCATGGTGGAGCGGTCGCCGCTCCGCTGAAGAAAGACACTGACCAGTATCGGCTGCTCGCGATTTGGGTTGAGCGAATGGCGACCAAAACCGAGTTTGCGGGAATCCCGCAAACGACTTCGACTCTGTTTCCGAGCGTCGAGGCTCCGCCTCAAGACCTCCCGCCGGTCGACGCCCAGCCCTTGCAAGCCAATCGCCCAAGCGTTCCCGCGTCCCTCTTTCCCGCGAGCGAAACCAAGGCCAGTCCCGCACCGCTGCCGATGATCCCAAGCCTCGACGGGACGACTGAAAAATTTGTCCCCGCGGACCCCTTTGACCCGGCGATCTTCAATCGTCGCTCAAAAGCTCGTTCCACAGCGCCGCCGCCCGCCGTGGACAACGAACGCTAGATTCTTCCCAAACGTCGCTCTTCCACAAAAAAACGGCTAATTTGCCGTCTCTTTATCCGCTCTTCGGTCGGCAGGGAATTGCCGAAAAGGCTCTGATCCGACAAACTGGAGACCCTCAAGGCCTCCGGCAGTCTCTGGTCCGTTCCGCGGTTCGCGATTGCTCTCCCTGTCGACACGCGTTGGCAGCGGCAACGGGCCGAAATACGAACAGCGATTTGGTAATTCAGCGAACAGGTCTTGAATGAGCGGCGCTTCCTACAAGGACTCGGGAGTCAACCTCGATATCTACAACGAGTCGATGGAGCGTCTGCCCCGCCTGATGCATCGGACGTTTTCGCCCCGAGTGATTCAGCTCGATGGCGGCTTCGCCGGCTTGTTTCGGCTGGACTTCGACAACCCGCTTTTTAAACGCAATTACCGGCAACCGACCCTCGTTTCCTGCACGGACGGCGTCGGCACGAAACTAAAAGTCGCCTCGCTCGCCAATCGCCACTCTACGGTCGGGATCGATCTCGTCGCAATGTGCGTTAACGACGCAATTTGCTGTGGAGCCGAACCGCTCTTTTTCCTCGATTACGTTGCGATGTCGCATGACGATCCGGATCTGCTCGAGCAGATTGTCTCCGGGATCAGCGATGGCTGCGTCCAAGCCGACTGCGCTCTGCTCGGCGGCGAGACGGCCATCATGCCGGACCTCTATCAGCGAGGCGATTACGATTTGGCCGGCTTCTGTGTCGGCGTCGTCGAGAAAAGGAAACTGATTACCGGCGCGGCGATTGTCCCGGGCGATGTGCTGATCGGAATTTCGTCCAGCGGCGTGCACTCCAACGGTTACAGCCTGGTTCGGAAAATCGTGTTTGAGATTGCGGGACACAAAGTCGACGATCAGATTCCTGAGCTGGGTGAGTCGGTCGCCGATGCCCTGCTCCGCCCGACGCTGATTTACTCCGCCGCGGTTCGGCGAATTTTGGCGAACTACCGCGTGAAGGATGTCGTGCACGGGATAGCTCACATCACTGGCGGAGGCTTGGGAGAAAACATCGAGCGGATTCTTCCCCCGAACGTGAACATAGAAATCGACTGCAACACCTGGAAGAAGCCGCCGGTGTTTCCTTGGATGCAGCGACTCGGAAACGTGGCGACCGATGAAATGTACCGCGTGTTCAACATGGGCATTGGCCTGGTGCTAATCGTCCGCCCGCGTCATGCCGAAGCGATCAGCCGGATGCTGGAGCAAGCAGAATTCCAGCCGCAGGTCATCGGCAAGGTGGTTGAGGGGACGCGGCAAGTGCTCCTCGCCAACCAATAAGTTTCGGTTTTCGCCGTCTAGCAGCGAGCCACTCGCCGGCGCTTTTCAATCGCCCCTGCCCGTCCGTCTCGTTTTCACTTCGGCTTCAAGAATCCCATGGCGAACGAGACTGAAACATTTGACGTCGTGGTTGTCGGAGCCGGGGCTGCGGGGCTATTTGCTGCCGCTGCGGCGGCAAGTGCGGGCTATAGCGTTCTGGTACTGGAAAAAAATCGCAAGATCGGCGTCAAGATTTTGATCAGCGGCGGCAGTCGCTGTAATGTCACGCACGACTGCTCATTTCGCGAAGTCGCCGCTGCTTTCGGACACGCCGAACGGTTTCTCCTCTCGGCTCTCGGAAAATTGACGCCCCAAATGGTCGTCGAGTTGATCGAGCGGCTCGGCGTAGCAACCTATGTCGAGGAGCACACGGGCAAAGTATTTCCGATCAGCGACCGGGCCCTGGACGTCCGCGATGCACTCCATCAACGAGCGGTCGATGCGGGCGCCGAGTTCCTTTGCCACTGCCCGCTACGAGAGTTGAAAAAGTCCGAAGGACGATTTCAGCTGTTTACCG
>Ga0169931_10005502_pt1 | contig 19306 bp, 18 predicted proteins | sample Kivu_15m_20L_FD_129675 | JGI IMG/M metagenome (GOLD analysis project Ga0169931, IMG submission 129675) | Freshwater microbial communities from Lake Kivu, Western Province, Rwanda to study Microbial Dark Matter (Phase II) - Kivu_15m_20L... | ecosystem: Environmental > Aquatic > Freshwater > Lake... | reverse complement strand
GAACCAGCCGGTAACAGACCGACATTGCCTAATCCCCTGCTAATCCCGTCAGAGACGATCGGGGTTCGGTTAGGAGACCGTTAAGCGCCGGCTGGCGCCGGGCCGTCGCAGAGGCCCCTCTAGTGCCGGAAATGGCGTATGCCGGTGAACACCATGGCAAGATCAGCCTCATCGGCCGCCCGGATAACGTCCTCATCGCGCATGGATCCGCCAGGCTGGATAACGGCCCGGGCGCCAGCCTGCGCCGCCTGCAGAAGACCGTCGGGGAACGGAAAGAAGGCGTCAGAGGCGCACACAGAGCCTATGGTCGCCGGATCCGTCTGGCCGGCTGCGTGCGCCGCGTCCTCCGCCTTGCGTCGGGCGATCCGCGCCGAATCGACCCGGCTCATCTGCCCGGCTCCTATACCGACGGTGGCGCCCTGTCGGGCATAGATGATGGCGTTAGACTTGGTGTGCTTGCAGACCCTGAAGGCGAACAGCATGTCCGCAATCTCCTGAGCATCGGGCTGCCGGCGTGTAACAACCCGCAGGTCCGCCGCAGTCACGCGGCCGACATCACGGTCCTGCACCAGGAGGCCGCCTGCGACGGAGCGTACAAGCGCCGCCGGCTCAGCCGGATCAGGAAGGCCTGCCGTCAGAAGCAGGCGCAGGTTCTTCTTTCTGGCGAAGACAGCCAGGGCGTCGGCGTCAGCCCCGGGGGCGATGACCACCTCGGTGAAGATGTCCGTGATGGCTTCGGCGGTTGGCCCGTCGAGGGGCGCATTGACAGCGATGATACCGCCAAAAGCGGAGGTCGGATCGCAGGCCAGCGCCCGGCGATAGGCCTCCGTCAGGCTCGCCCCTATCGCAACGCCGCAGGGATTGGCGTGCTTGATGATGGCGACAGCGGGGGCGAGGGCCGGATCGAACTCGGCGACGAGCTCGAAGGCTGCGTCCGTGTCGTTGATATTGTTATAGCTGAGCTCCTTGCCCTGCACCTGCCGGGCTGTCAGGACGCCAGGTCGCCTGACGGGGCCTGCATAGACAGACGCAGTCTGGTGTGGGTTCTCGCCATAACGGAGGGTCTGCTGCAGCCGCCCGCCAAAGGCCCGCCAGGCCGGCGCCTCCTCACCCGTCGCCGTCAGGTACCACTCCGAGATCGCCGCATCATAAGCGGCGGTGCGCGCATAGGTCTTGGCGGCAAGCTTGCGGCGGGTTTGCAGCCTGACGCCTCCCTCAGCCATCTCCGCCAGAGCCGCGTCAACGTCATCGCCATCTGTGCAGACGGTGACGAAATCGGCGTTCTTGGATGCGGCCCTCAGCATGGCCGGCCCGCCGATATCGATGTTCTCGATGCACGCATCAAACCCGGCGCCGCTCTCAACCGTCGCCTCGAAGGGATAAAGATTGATCCAGACAAGATCGATCGGCTCAATGCCATGTTCAGCGGCGTCGGCGACGTGAGAGGGAAGATCGCGCCGGAACAGGAGGCCGCCATGCACGTTGGGATGCAGGGTCTTCACGCGCCCATCCATCATTTCCGGAAAGCCGGTGAGGTCAGATACGTCAAGGACCGCCAGCCCGGCCTCCCGAAGCGTGCGCGCCGTGCCGCCGGTCGAGACCAGCTCAACCCCGCTGTCGGCCAGCCTGCGCGCCCGCTCTGTGAGCCCGGCCTTGTCCGACACGGAGATCAGCGCGCGTCGGGGCGCCACACGGTCCGGCGGCGGCCTGAGGGCTGGGGTATGGGACGACATCTGGCGGCTCCCTCACGAGACAGCGCCCGATAGCATCCGCACGGCCGGCCTCAAACCGTCAAAGCGGATGCACCGCCCAAAGGCCTGTGAATACGCCCTAATGAACCTTGGCGGGTGTTTCACCCCAGGCCTGCCCGGTGAAGATTTCCGGTGCGAGAGCCTGCATGATGGAGAGCGAGGCGACACGGTCGCGACGAACGGCGTAGGAGATCACAGCGTCCAGACGCGCCTGTAGGTCCTCAAACGCCGGAGAGGCCGCTGCAGACACCTCCAGAACGCCATCCACCTCAGTGGGCTTTATCTGCTCGCTGTCATAAAAAACGGTCTCGGTCAGCTTTTCGCCCGGTCGCGGGCCCGTATAGCGCACCAGGATGTCCTGCCCCGGGGTCTTGCCCTTCATCAGGATCATTTTTTCAGCAAGTTCGGCAATGCGCACCGGCTCGCCCATGTCGAGCACATACAGCGTCGCCTCATCTCTGGCCTGGCGGAGGGACAGGGCGGCCGCCTGGAGCACGAGCGCCGAGGCCTCTTCGACGCTCATGAAGTAACGTGTCATGTCCGGATGCGTGACCGTCACGGGGCCACCCTCGGCGATCTGTTTTTCAAACAGGGGGGCGACCGATCCCTTGGATCCCAGCACATTTCCAAAGCGAACGAGGGAAAACCGCGTACCCGGCGCTGTGGGAGCGAATGCCTGAATGAAGAGCTCAGCGGCGCGCTTGGTGGCGCCCATGACGTTTGTGGGGCTTACCGCCTTGTCCGTGGAGATGAAGGTAAAGACCTTCACGCCGCGACGCGCTGCGATCGTCGCACACCGGCGCGCGCCAAGGACATTGGTCAGGATCGCCTCGTTGGGGTTCTGCTCCATGAGGGGCACATGCTTGAGCGCAGCCGCATGGATCACCACGTCCGGCGCCGCCTCGGCCATCGCCTGATCGAGACGGACCTCGTCGCGAATGTCGCCGATGACAAGGCGCCGTTCGACATTGGGATAGGCGTGGGCGAGTTCCTGACCGATCTCGAAGACGTTGAACTCCGAGGCGTCATAAATGGTCAGGCATGCCGGCCCGAGCGCTGCGCACTGGCGGGCCAGCTCGCTGCCGATCGTGCCGCCGCCTCCTGTGATAAAGACCCGCGCACCGGAGATCAGCTCTGCGACCGGGCCCATGTCCAGACGGCGTTCCGGGCGCGCCAGGAGATCTGCCGGACGTATGGGCTCAAGCATCGCCTTGGGGCTGATAGAGCGCAGCTCTGTCTTTTTTGCTGCGGCGATGGCGAGCGCCGCATCCATTGTCCGACGGTCTTCACGCGGAGCGGCGATGGCGATACACGGTTTCTCGCCAAAACCAACGGTGTACTGATCGATCAGATCGCCCAGCCGATCAAGTCCGCCGAGCACCCGCGCGCCCTCGATATCACGACCAACATGCTCGCCCGTCGTGTCAACAATGCCGATGGTGCGGATCGGCGAACCAGACGGGGACCGGCGGGCCGCATAGAGCGCGCGGGCGACGTGGTCGGGGGGACCCACCACCAGCGCGCGGGGCGCATGCGGCGGCTCGCCGCGGATGATGGCTGTGAGATCGCCCTGCGCCTGCCCGCGCGCCCACAGGCGGGCGAGGATCATGCAGGCGAGCCACATCGGCGATTCAAGGTAGATGCTGGCCAGGTGAAAGTCCTGCAGGGCGCGGGCGAGGATCATCACCGGCAGGCACAGGAGGTTGGTCAGCCCCACAGCTTGCAGAACACGCACCACATCACTCAGCGAGGTATGTCGCCAGACCTGGCGGTGGACCTTGCAGAGCCAGAGGGAGAAGGCGGCCGCACCCCCGAAGACAACGGCCAGGAAGAGGTCAAGCCAGGTCGTCGCGCCGCGACCGGAGAGGGCGTAGATCATCTGGGTCGCCAGAAACATCGCCAGCACGGCGGTCAGCACATCATAGCCATAGCAAAGGGCTTTAGCTTCAATCGCCGCGCGACGGGCCGGATTGGCGTTTCTGTTCATGTTGCTAACCCCTCTATACGCCCGTCTCGTCTGGGCCCGTCTCGTCTGGGCCCGTCTCGTCTGGGCCCGTCTCGTCTTCGCCCGGCTCGACCAGCGACAGCGCCCACCTGACCCGGTTGGGTGGCAGCGACCCGTCGGCGGACGGATCGGCGTCGGCGCGTATCACGATCTGGCGCGTCCGGCGCGCCGTCCCACCTCCCCAATAGCGCGACTCCTCGAGACAAAGCAAAGCCTCGCTGCGGAATCTCCAGATTCGCCGCCTCATCGGCAGACCCAGAAAAAGTGTCCTTTCATCAGGGCCCTGACGCACCTCTACATCCGGATGGAGATGGAAACGAATGGCGTAGGGGACCGCCGCGCCCTTCGCATTCTCCCCCGCCCCGGACATGGGCCTGAACAGGCTGTCCTCCCCGGTCAGCCGCGACCCGTCCATCGCCACAAAGATGCGTCGGCGATAGATGAGGCCATAGCGGTCCCGCCATCCGCCATGCTGGCCCTCAAGGAGGAGCTGGTCAGCCTCTTCCAGACGCCGGACAGCGAGCTGCGCGGGCCCCTCAGGCGAACTCAGGCCGGTGAGAGGATCGGGCATGAACGGCGCGCTGTCCTCGCCGTTCAGACACAGAACCGAATGGGCCGCCGTGCGTCGCGCCGCCTCGCGCAGCTCAGGGTCGCTCTCAGCGCTCGCCGCACAGGAGGTGATGATGCGCCCGGGCCCGTCATCAACATGAAGGGCCAGCGCGCCGGCATGGGCGCGCCCGCCATGCGGGCGCGGGGGGGCGGCGCCTGCATCGATGTAAACGGTGAGATCGCCAGCCTGTATGCGCTGATAAGCCGACAGACGGGCAAAGGCGAAGCGTGCGCTGAGCGCCCCATGCGGACGCAGAGCCAGGCGCGCCAGGCCGTCGCTGGCGTCCCCGCCGCCATTGGCCGGCAGCAAGCCGCCGTCACGGGTCTGGAAGAAGCTGAGCATCGCCGCCATGCGCGGCTGCAGGCGCGTCAGGAAGGCCGGCGCGCTCATGCCCAGGCGCAGCATCAGGTCCTCGACGGCCTGCACATCGATCAGGGCCTGTGCAAGCTGCTCCGGGCTGCGGCTGATATGACCGCCATCCGCCAGGATCTGGGCGGCGCATTCGGCTTCCAGCATGCCCAGTCCGGCCTCCAGCGCCCTGCCGCCATCGCTGGATGCGGCGCCTGCAAGACATAGCGCCACTGCAATACGAAACCGTGACACCGGGTCGGTTTCCTCAGGTCCCATGAAGAGAAGGTGCCGGATATGCCGCCCGAGCGATTCAAGCAGGCTGTCCCTGTCGGCGCCCGGGAGGCCCTCGAACAGCCAGGGGCCGGCGCTCAGAATATGGATGAGCCGGTCGGCGCTCAGGCTGAGGCGCCATGCGAAGTCATCCCATTTTCCGTACTGCGCGATCCAGGCGGCGCTCAGCGCACAGGCATGCGCCTGACCATCTGCGCCACAGGCGGCAAGATCCCGCAGCCAGCCAAACCGGTGAATCTGGTCGGCGAAATGAAAGGACGGAAACTCAGGTCCCCAGGGCGCATGTCCCGGCGGGGTTTCAACCAGTGCTGCGCCGAACCGCCAGCGCCCCTGCAGGATCGCCTCGCCGCGGGCGCGGCTGGCCGGACGGGCGTCGATGGGAAGCGCGCTGAGGACAGCCGGGCCGGGCCCGGAAATGCGCAGGCGGTGCACGGGCGATACGCTGATAGGCGCGCCCGAACGGCCATTGAGTTCAATCCAGCGCGCATAGCGCCCCTCGCGGGCCTGTCCGGAGGGTGGCGGGCCGGGAGAGGCTGGAGGCATCGTCCCTCACCCGGCCGAGCGAAGCGCGGCGATAGCGGCCGCATAATTCTGACGTCCGCGCCCGAAGACCGCAGAACCGGCCACCAGAGCGCTCGCGCCTGCGGCTATAATGGCGGCTGCATTGCCAGGCCCCACCCCGCCATCGACCTCAAGAATGGTCGGAAGACCCGCGCGGTCGAGCCTGGCGCGGATCGCTTCGATCTTGCGCAGCTGGCTGTCGATGAAGGCCTGTCCGCCAAAGCCGGGATTGACGCTCATCACCAGTATGAGATCGAGCTCTTCAAGCACCGGGTCGAGACAGTCGGCCGGGGTCGAGGGATTAAGAGCTGCGCCCGTTTTCTTGCCCAGCCTGCGAATGACCTGCAGCGTGCGATGAAAATGCGGGCCAGCCTCCGGATGAGCGGTAATGATATCCGCCCCTGCGGCCGCGAAGGCTTCCAGATAGGGATCCACCGGGGAAATCATGAGGTGGACATCGAAAGGTTTGGCCGTATGCGGCCTCAGTTTCTCGATGACGGCCGGACCGATTGAAATGTTCGGCACAAAGTGTCCGTCCATAACGTCCACATGGATCATGTCCGCGCCGGCAGCATCCACGGCCCTGACCTCATCGCCCAGAGCCGCAAAGTCAGCAGCAAGAATCGATGGCGAGATCAGCACGTTCGGCATGGGTGTCGCCTAGCAGCGCCGCGGTTGCTTTACAACCAGTCCCTCGCGCCGTCTCCGCCTGTGCAGGGCAGAGGCGCGACAGCGTCTTCAGGAATAACCGATCGAGGCGTTCTGGGGTATCAGCCGGACGCTCGCGCCATAATGTATGACAACCGGAGCGCCTTCCGGAATGGCCGGGAGCCCGTTCTGGAAGACAGGCGCCAGCTCGCCCGTGCGAAGCCTGACAATATAGGTGAAACCCGCAGCTGCGGCAGTCTCCTCGGCCGCGTCGGGGACAACCAGGTGCGCCGCCAGGCTGCCGGCCAGCGATCCCATGGCGCGGGCGGCCGCCGGATAAGCGACGGCGGCCCTGGAGACGGAGACGATGCGCCCCTCCTCAATGCGGCTCAGAAGACCCGGAGACGACACGGCGGAGGCCCCTGCGCCAAGGCCGCTGGCGCAGCCGGCCAGCACGCCCGCAAGGCCCGCAAAGGCGATGGCGAACGCTCTCTGGGGCCTCGCCAGAACCGTCGCCCTGGCGTCCTCGTCACGGAGGGTGACCGGGTGCAGGCCCGGGGGCAGGCCCGGAGGCAGGCCCGGAGGCAGGCCCGGAGGCAGGCTAAGAGGTCTGACCATCGTTTGACTGCTCGGCCTTTCACTCGTCTCAGACATCTCATGCCATTTACATGCCACGCATGAACCCTGACTGAACCTTTGCGGTCAAATTGCGCGCCGTTTCATGGCGGCTTTTTGACCGAGGTAAAGGGAGTGTTAGCGACATCCGTCACAAACCGATGGCGCCCTATTCAGATACGTTCAAGCCGACTGATGTGAAATACATCGCAGCGTGTCTGCGGCGCATCGGTCAGCGTCGGCGGAGGAGCCGTGAGCACATCGCCTTCTGGCGTAACCGACCCTGCAAAACCGGGAACCTCGGAGGGGCTCACGGGCAGACGTCTCCATCCCCCGCCAGCTATCGCCGCCTCAATCACGCCGGGCCCTTCCTCGGGGGTTGGCGTGCAGACGGCGTAGACCAGGCGACCGCCTGACTTCAGAAGCCGCCCCGCCGCCGCGATAAGGTCGCGCTGGATCTCCGGATAACGGGCCAGGTCCTTCGGATTGCGCCGCCAGACACCTTCGGGATGACGTCTTATCGTGCCCAGAGCTGAACACGGCGCATCGAGCAGAACAGCATCAAACAACGCCTCCGGCCGGAAACTGCGGGCGTCCGACTTCAGGATCTGCGCGCCAAGACCCGTGCGGGCGAAATTCTCCCGCAGCCGCGCAAGACGCTTTTCGGACACATCAAGCGCCGTCAGCTGCGCCCCGAGGCTCGCCAGCTGCATCGCCTTGCCGCCGGGGGCGGCGCAGAGGTCGGCCACACGCTGGCCGCGGACATCCCCCATGAGACCGACCGGCAGGCTGGCGGCGACATCCTGAACCCACCAGTCGCCGCTGGCGTAGCCGGGCAGAGCGGACAGTCCGGCCGCCCCCGCCAGACGCAATGAGCCATTTGGCAGAAGGCTGGCCCCGAGCCTCTCAGCCCATTCAGCGCCGGCCGGCGGCTCGCGCAGGGACAGATCGACCGACGGCTCCTGGAGCTGAATGAGCGCCATCGCACGCGCCCGCTCCGGCCCCAGCGCCGAGCGCAGCCGGGCAGTCAGCCAGTCCGGCCAGACCGCCTCCGCCGGAGCGGCTTCAAACGCCTCTTTCTCGCGCGCAGCGCGGCGCAGAACGGCGTTGATGAGGCCTCCTCCCCTGCGCGCCCCGTCCCAGTGGGCCGCCGCCTCGACGGTTGCTGAGACCGCCGCATGGCCGGCGACGTCCATCAGCCAGAGCTGTGCTGCGCCCACACGCAGCAGAGCGAGAACCGGCGCCTCCAGTGCGCTCAGGGGACGGTCGAGAAGCGCTCCGAGGGCCCAGTCGATACGCCCCACGCCACGCAGCGCCATGCTCGCCATGGCGCGCGCAAAACCGCGGTCAGGGCCATCCAGGGCGCTGAAGGCGCCGCTGGCCGCCATCGCAGACTCAAGATCGCCGCCCCCGGCCAGGCTCGCCTGCACGAGTTCGCCGGCCGCCAGCCGGCTTGACCAGCCGGACGCCTGCGTCCGCGTTCGGGATGACGGTGAAGACATGGCCGCTTCCTTACGGGGAGCGGCGCGCGTGTGAAAGTCTTATTGTCCGAACAGCCTCTGAAGGACGCCGAGCAGGCCATGAAACCGCAGTCCGGCATCCGTCACAGCCAGGGCGTAGGCCGGGCCGCCTTCATCGGCGCGCGGCCGGTGAAGCACCGATCCGTCAAACGCTGAAAAATCACCCGGCCCATAGGAACCGTGCCCGTCCGTGTAGGCTCCATACAGACACAGGGTGAGTTCTTGACCCTTGTGGGTATGGCCCGGCACCGCGAAGCCAGGTTCAAGACGAATGATCTCCGCCTTCGCAGCCCCCGGCAGTCCCAGATCCAGCCGGCGTATGCCCGGACCGGCGTATGCCCAGCCCTTGCCGCCTTCGGCCGCGATGATGGCGTCATGCAACGCCGCCGGCAGGCCCTCGAGCTCGGCGTAGGCCAGCTTCGCCCGCTGGCGTGAGGTCGCCCCGCCGCGTTCGATAGCGGCGAACGCCATCGCCAGAGCATCCGCGTGCATGGACGCAGGCGTTTCCGCCTCAAGCGCCGCACCGGCCAGAACATCACCCTCGCGCTCTGATATTCCCCTCATTTCCATCAGGGAATCGAGGAATAAGCCTACGCCCGGCTCGGTACGCCCCGACGCAAGCGCTGCGCGGGTGGCGTCATTCATAACGGGGGCGGTCGAAACCTTGTTCATCTCCAACTCTGTGCCGGTTACACTGATCTTGCATAAACGTACGTGCGCGCTTCGCAAGCGGATCAGAGACAGGCTGAACTAATCGTCATCATCGAGTTTCGCCTTCATTTTCGCGAAGGCCAGACGGATGCGCGACTTCACCGTGCCCAGCGGAAGGCCAAGTTTGCCGGCGATTTCAGAATGCGACAGGCCCTCGTAAAATGCCAGGTGCAGCAGACTGACCTGCTCGGGGGGCAGATCCTTCATGGCGGCGCGCACCCGCGTCTCCGTTTCCATGGCCTCGATGCGCGCATCCGGCGCGTCAGCGCCAGCCGGCAGGAGAAGGGTTTCCTCGGGATCAAGGTCCGGGCGCCTGGCCCTGCGGAATACGTCGATCCGTCGGTTGCGCGCGATCCGGAAGATCCAGGTTGAGACCGACGCCTGCGAGCGATCGAACAGTCCCGCCTTGCGCCAGACGGTCACCATCACGTCCTGAGCGATTTCCTCGGCCAGCGCGCCGTCCGCGCCCAGCCGCATCAGATAGGATTTCACACGCGGCGCATAATAGCCGAACAGTTCGGAATAGGCGGCACGGTCCTGACGCTCGGCTACAGCCGCCATGAGATCAGCAAAACGCCGTCTTTCGGCTTCTGCCAGCAGATCGCCGTTCGGCCGGGGGGCGTCGCTCGGACTCATGACGGTCCGCGACAACTGGCCTTATGCATCGCAGCGATCCTCCCCCCGCACGCCATCCGGCGCGCCTTCTGACTGACCCCCCCGGCCCCTCGGGTCGGAGCAGGATCATCAGGTTTGACTGTCGACGCCCTCGGAGGACGCCCCATCGGCCTCCTCGCCTACAATAACCACGTGCGCCTTGTGGGGGTCAACAGAAACCATTGCGGCGGGCGGGGATCCAAACAGATCAAGCTGATCCGGGTCGGCCGGGCGCTGCCTGCGCCTCCCGCGAGCTTTCTGCTTGACGAAATACAGATCATCCGTGTGGTCCTCCGCCGGCGCGGCAGGCGTGGCTGCAGGAACCGGCGGCCGACGGCCCTCACCCGGTTCAGGCTTCCAGAAGCTCACGGCGATGACCGGCTGTCCGCGCGTATCCTCGTAGATCTGGACAAAACCGCGCGCCAGACAGGCTTCGGCGCGGGCCTGAACGGCCGCGCGTTCGTCAGCTTCAGGACGCAGCCACTCCAGAACCAGCGCGACAGGCGCGCCCGCGCACATGCGGGCCTCAGCGAGCGTTCGTGCGCCATCCTCGGCGTCGAGCGCCTGGCGGGCGGTTGCGGCGATGGGAAAAACAAGGGGCATAATGCGTCTGGGTTCAGTCGATCGAGGGTTCGCCATCCCAGTCGCGGGCCGGGCCCGCGCGCATGAGACGCAGCCCGGCGAGGCGGGCGAAGGAAAGGGTCAGCGCTTTTCGTCGCGCAGGGCTGAGGGCGGCCGGCTGACAGGGGCGCACGATGGCGCCGCCAAAAGCGTCACAGACCATCAGGCCGGCCTCCACGGGAATGCGCGCATGGGGAAAATCGCAGTCCACCGCAAAATAGAACTGATCGCAGAAGGGGGCATAATCAGGCCATTTCCTATCACTCAGATAATCCCCCAGGCAGGATTTGACTTCGACAATCCAGATCTCGCCCCTCGCGCTCAGCGCCATGACATCCGCCCGGCGGCCGCTGGCGAGACGAACTTCCGTCAGACAGGCCAGTCCCAGGTCCGTCAGAAGCCGCTGCGCCCCACCGCGGACACAGGCCGTTCGCCCGGCTCTCTCAGGTCCTGATAAGGCCAGGTCAGGAAGCGCGTCGTCTGTGGCGGATACGGTCGACATCAGCGCTGACGGATCCGGAACGTGTCGATGACGCCGGCCAGGCGCCGGCGGGCGGGTCAGTTGGTGAAAGCCTTCCTGAACATGCCCTCCGGCAGGCCCGGACCGCGGCTCGGATGGATCAGGAAATAGTCCTTCCAGCGCCGCTTGGGATCAATGCGGGTTGATTCAAACATGTGCGAGTTGTCGTCATTGAGCTGCCACATCCGGTACCCGAGATTGACGAAATAATCGCGCACCGCTTCGCCCGAGGAGCCGAAATTGCGCTCAAGCGAGAAGGGGTGGATCTCGATCAGCAGGCTGGGCAGATCGCGCTCGATTGTCTGCCGGCCGCCTTCGATGAAGCGGATCTCGGCGCCCTCAACGTCGCAGCGTATGAAATCAACCCGCGGCAGATTCTCCTTCTTCATGAGGCTGTTAAGAGAGACAACCGCGGTGGTCTGGTCAACAAACTCAGTCCGGTTGCCCGTCGCAAGCCGTTCATCGGATGCGGCGCCGCCGCGGTCGGTGACCACGCCGTAGGCGCGCCCGAGATGACCCGACATCTTCCGCGGCACCGAGAGAATCATTGATCCGTCAGCCGATCCGATCGCCGCATTGTGAGGGTGCACATTGCTGAGTTTGTGCCAGCGGATCAGCCGCGACATGATAGCGAAGGAATAGTTCGACGGTTCATAGACGTGCACGACGCCCTGAGGCCCGATCTGCTGCGACAAGAGATAGGAATGACGGCCATCCGAGCCGCCAAAATGAAGGCAGATATCGCCGGGTTTGACGACTTCTTTCATATAGGGCGCTTCCGGCTCCCATTTACGGTCCTGCCGGTTGCGCTGATAGATGCGCAGAGTGGTGGCGAGGTTGCGCAGGCCTTCAAAGGACATGGACAAGGCGGGTTTCTCCGGTCTGGCCGGCTAAAGAGCGCGTTGCGCTCAAAATGTGAAGCCCCGGCGTGCAAAAGGCCGACGAAAGATGGTTCCTGACGCAGACCTGGCGGCGTAGGGGATGGTTATGTCTGACCCGCGCCGCCACGGCCTGCCTCCCTCCCTTGATGACATCGCCAGTCTGGCCGAGGAGGCTCTGGTCAGGCTGGAAGAGCCTTTCGCCACGCATGCCCGCGCTGTGGCCATAAAAGTTGAGGACATGGCCGACGCTGCGACCCTGCGCGAGGTGGGGATCGATAATCCCTACGAACTCACGGGGCTTTATGAGGGCGTCGCCCTGACCCTCGAGACCCCCTCCGCGCCCTCCGCCCTGCCCCCGCTGATCCGCCTGTTCAGGCTGCCCATACTCGATGAGTGGGCGGCGACGGGCGATATCACGCTGGAGGATCTTGTGGCGCATGTGCTGATCCACGAGCTGGGCCATCACTTCGGATGGTCGGACGAGGAGATCGATGCGATCAATGACGGGCCGCCCTAGTCGCGGCCGCCGGCCTGCGCGAGGCCGCGGATGAGGCTCAGGCCATACCTGCCCGCTCCAGCTGCTCGACAAGATCAGGAGGAAAGGGAGAGGGGTAGGGCGATACGCCAAGCCGCTGGCGGACATCCTCCGCCGGCGCATGCCAGAGGCCTCTCCAGTCCACGCCCAGCAGGCAGGGCGTCTGGCGGCCATGGCGCCAGCCGCTGAAAATGATCTCGAAGAGGAGGGGCGCGCCCTCCGGGCGCCTGAGCGCCGCCTTGGTGGCGACAAAGGCGAGAAACTGCGCCGAATAATTGTGACCGAACTGGGCGAGCTGGAAGGCGGAGATCGCCGTCTCATGCAGCGCCGTGAGATGGTATCCGCCGACCAGGTGCCAGAGATCGTGACACTGCAGCGCCCGGGCATTCAGATAGTCGAGCGGAGGCGGCAGGTCTCTCAGACCCAGGCTGTCCCGGTCGAGCACCTCAAGGTCGAAGTCGTTTTCAGTGATCTGGCGGCGGAACTGATCACCGAGCGAGCCGTCCGGACAGGCGGCCAGCTCCTGCATGCTGAAACGCTCGGGCCAGCCCTGGGCGACGGCGGCCGGCACGCCGGGAAGCGACAGGCTCGCCTGTCCTGCGCGCTCTGAAAACTGCGCATCGACATGCACGCCAAGGCCCGCCACGCGTAGCGTGAATGCGCCGGCGTCCATCTTCGAGACGTCATCGATGAACTCCCAGAAGGGCGGCCACAGACCCGGATGAGGCGAGCCGGTCCCGCCTGTCAGATCGGCCGGCGCGGACGCCTCCCCGAACCAGCCTGCGGCGGCGGCGTCATAGGCTGCAGGAATGAGGGCCGGCTCGACAAACCCCACGCGCGTCAGCAGGGCGCACAGATCCGCCATGGCCTGCGCCTCGCCCTGCCGTGCGGCCCGCGCCAGCGCCCATGGCTCGCCCGCGCCGCTGGCGCAGATCGCTTCAAACCTGGCGGTCAGATCAGCATCAGGCATGGATCGGCCTCTCCCCTTAACCTTACGCTACGCGCCGGCCTGCGCCTCTTCAAGCTCCCGCAGGGTCATCTCGCGGCGGGGTCAGTCGCTCCAACCAGGGCGAGCCCTGGGAACGGGACTGGGAACGGGACTGGAACCGGGACCAAAACCGGCAATGATCTCCTCGGCCCATGCCGCAACCATGCGGCTCGCCGGCCCATAGCGCCCCTCACGGAAAGCGCCTGCGTTCAGGGAGGGCTCAAGATTGAGCTCGACCGTATGGGCGCCGGCAAGGCCAGCTTCACTCACCAGGCCGGCGGCCGGATAGACCTCCCCCGACGTGCCGATCGCCGCGAACAGATCACATGTCGTCAGGGCCGTGCGCATGGCGTCCATGCCGTAAGGCATTTCACCAAACCACACGACGTCGGGCCGGAGCGCGCCGGCGCGTCCGCAGGCCTCGCACGCCGTTTCCGTGAACATGTCCTCCGTCCACGCCCTGCGGTCCCCGCAGGCGTTGCAGCGGGCCCGCATCAACTCGCCATGCATATGCAGAAGGCGCCGGGAGCCGGCGCGCTCATGCAGATCGTCGACATTCTGCGTGACCAGCAGAAACTCGCCCCCGGCCTCCCGCACAGCCTGTTCAAGACGCGCGAGCGCCCGATGGGCGGGATTGGGAGCGGCCTCCCGAAGGGCGCGCCGGCGAGCGTTATAAAAGTCATGCACGCGCGCCGGATTGCGCCCAAAACCGCCCGGCGTTGCAACGTCCTCGAGGGTATGGCGCGTCCAGACGCCATCTGTGTCGCGGAACGTGCCAAGCCCGCTTTCGGCCGAAACGCCGGCGCCGGTCAGTACAAAGATGCGAGGGCGGGCCATGGCGTCCCTCCGGCTCAGACACATCGGCAGCCTGTGCGTTAGCACACACGCCGCTCCTGACACATAGCCAGGCGGGCGAAAGCGCCTGCCCCTACGTCGGGTCGGGCGTCGCGGCCGGCTGCTGCACGGGCGAGGGCGGACCCCGCAAGCCCCTTTTGAGACAGATCATGGCGCACAGCCAGGCCCGGATGCGATACTGCAATGCAAACGTCTTTGGGCATTCCGCTGGACCGTGCGGGCGTGGTAAACCCCGGAACAGAAACGGCGTGGGCGAGGCGTATCATGAAGTTGACCAGGACATTCTGCAGCATAATGGCGGCCGTCGGGCTGCTGGGTCTGGGCGCCTGCGACCGCATGAGCGCCCTCAGCGAGCTGGCGAGCGGCGCGCTTGCGCAGATCACCGGCTCGGGCCCCGCCACGAACAGCCCCGCCCCGCCCTCCGACAGCGACCGTCTGGCGGCAGCCTCGCTTGATGAACGCGCTGTCTTCGGCGTGATGTCCGCCCCGGTCGATCTGCAGCCCCTCAGTCTCGATGAAATGTTGCAGACGCAGAGCTTTTTTGCCGTCGGCTCGGTTATCGCCATGCCTAAGCAGGAGTTCGTCGAGCCCGTGCTGGAGCCTGAGAGCTTCGCCCTCATCGCCGAAGAGGCGCAAGGCTCGCCTGAGATCGCTGCGGCGATGAATACGGATACCGCCCCCGAGCCGGAATCCGCCGGGCTTCCCGCAGGCCCGCCTGTGACGGACGTCGCCCCGCCCGAACCCACCGGCGGCGCAGGCAGAGCCGTAACAGCGGACGGTGCGCCGGCTCTGCGCCGGCCAGGCGCGCTCGGACCGCGCCCGGAGGTCAAGGCTGAGGCGCGCGACAAGCTGCGCCAGCAGGCCGAGGTCAGGGCGCCGCTGGCGCTTCATGACGCCGTCAAGGACAGCGGCGTCGCCATCAGTCCGGAAAAGCTCAAAGACGCCCGCGCCAGCGCCGATCAGGCGATGCGCGCGAACTCACAGAACGCTCAGGCCATCGGCGATGCGATCGCGCGTAAGGCCGCCGACCCCGACGCACCGATCCCCAAGCCCCTCCAGGTCCGCTCGCGCCTCGATGTTGATACGGCCATCGCCGTGCGCGACAGGACAGGAAGACAGATCGAGCGCCTTGGCCTCTCCGGCATTGTCACACCCGGCGAAGGCGGCCAGATCCGCATAACGCTCGGCGTGAACCCAACCCAGTTTCGCGACGGCAAGCTCAGTGTCGACAAGCTGGGTGAGATGCGCGCCCTGTTCGCTCCCTCAAAAGCCTCCCCGACAGAAGAATGCCCGTCCCTCCCCGACATGGGGGTGCTGAAGGACGATCCTGTGCTGGCGACCGAGTGCGTCGTCAGGGTCCTGATGCAGACAGGCGATTATGAATACGTCGAGAAGGACTACATCTTCACCAACCAGATGCTGCGGCGTCCGGCGCAGACGGCGCCTGTGGGCGTGTCCGGAACGCGGCCGAACGACCCGCTCTTCAGCCTGCAATGGCACTTCCGCGACAATGGAACGGCCGCCGGCCAGTCTCAGGGCGGAGCAGGTTTCGGCAACTTCTGGACCCGGGCGCGAACCACCGGTTCGCGCAATGTCGTCGTCGCGGTTGTCGATACCGGCATCCAGATGAACCACCCCGACATCAAGAACTCGCCCAACCTGGCCTCCGGATATGACATGGTCTCAGACCCGCTCATGGGTAATGACGGAGATGGACGCGATAACGACCCCAACGATCCGGGAGATAAATGCGATCCCAACGACGCCTCCGTATCCGATTCCTATCACGGTACGCATGTGGCCGGCACGATCGGGGTTGCGGCCAGCAACAATGCAGCCGGAGTTGCTGGCGGCGCCTGGGATGTGACGATCGTTCCTGTACGGGCGCTGGGCCGCTGCGGCGGCAAGCTGTCGGACATCAACGACGCCATCCGCTGGGCGGCTGGCGCGATACCTGCGCGCGACGCTCTGGGCAATGAACTCTGGAATTCCCACCCCGCAGATATCATCAACCTCTCGATCGGCCTGTTCGGTCCCTGCCCCGTGTCCATGCAGTCAGCGATCAACGATGCGGTCGCCGCCGGCGCCATTGTCGTCGCCGCCGCTGGCAACGCCCGTGTCGACACGCAGTACTTTGCGCCGGGCGGATGTCAGAATGTGATGTCCGTCGCAGCGAACGATGCGCGCGGCGTGCTGACGCCCTATTCCAATTTCGGCGCCAATGTCACCATCATGGCGCCCGGCGGCGACATGTCGCGCGACGATGACAATGACGGACGGCCCGACGGCATCCTGTCGACAAAGTTCGCCCGGAACTGCTCAGACCCCGCCAATCCCGGCGCCAGCGTCGCGCAGTGCTTCTATGCTTTCGAGAATGGCACATCGATGGCGGCGCCGCATGTCTCGGCTGCGCTTGCCCTTCTGAAGGCCAGGTTTCCTGCGGCCGTTCCCTCGGAACTCAAAACCCGCCTTCTGGCGGCCACAAGCCCGCGGACAAACATGCAGTGTTCAGGACGATGCTCGGCCTATCCGGGCTCCACGCCAATCGCAGGATCGCCGGACATGTGTTACCGCCCGTGCGGCGGGCGCATGCTGAACCTGTCGAACGCACAGCTGCAGTAGGGCTCAGCGCCCGCCGGCTGACGGACTGGCTGGCGGTATAAGGGAGGGTTGCGGATGAACCAGGCTCACAGTCCCGCCGGCCGCCTCGGGCCGCTCCGGACAGCCGGTCTGATCGGCGCCGGCTCGGCGCTGCTGATCAGCGCGCTCGTGGCGCTTGAGGCTGAGAGGGGCGAAAAGGCCGCCGCTCCGCTCCCGGCCGCCCAATCCACTCCACCGCCCGCCGGACCCGCTGCGCCCGGACCCGCCTACGAGCAGGGTCCGGGAGCGCCAGCGCCCTCCCGTCACGCCCTCGAGCTGGTCGTCAAGATGAAGGATGACGCCAAAATCCGGCACATCATTGACGCCTTCTGGCGCGACCCGGCCGCCGCCCGGACGCATTTTGCAACATGGACCGCCGGCCGCGAGGAGTTCGCCGGGCTCAGGCTTGAACGCGTCACCTATTCGAATGAACTCGTCCTCGTTCTGATCGAGGACGGCGGTCCGGCCCTGCGCGCAGCCGCCCTTCGCGAGGCGGCCAGAAAGCTCGGCGCTGCGCCCGACATTTCCTATGCCGAACAACAGGCCGCGCTGGCCTATCCCAGAGGACAGTGATGAAGAACCTGAACCTGGCGGCCATGGCCCTTGTGTGTCTGACCACAGCCTGCTCGGAGCAGGCGCCAGCCGTCCCCGGCGGCGGATCCCCGGAGACGCCGACCCCGCCGGCGCTGCAGGGACCGGCCGTTGTCGCCGGAGACATTGACTGGCCGGCCGCCCAGGCCGACCTGGCGGCGCGCCCGGGCGATGTCGTCATTCCCCAGTCCGTTGGCGATGGACCCCTGCTTGTGCCCATGCTGCTTCCCGGCGGGATCGTGCAGACCCAGAGCGATCGTCCGACGCCGCCGCGCATCACCAAGGATGGCTACTTCGCGACCTACCACCTGCCGCGCTATGATGTGATCGTGAACGGTTCTCTGAAGGCGTTTGTCGCGGCGGGCCAGGCGCCTGCCGCCGATAAGGAGACGGCGAGGTTCCAGACCGTCGAAGCGGGCGCGCGGCTGAGTTTCTCGCGCTATGGAGCCGATTATGAGATCGAGTTTGAATGCCGTCAGATCGACTCGCCCGAAGGGTGTATCACCCAGAGCGAGGCGATGGAGTTTGCGGACAGTCTTTTTGTCGCTCAGTCACGCTGACGTCTGGGCGCGACGCTAACAGGCCCGGCAAGGCCGCACAGCTTAACGGCGAGGTAGGGTGATGAAACAGTCAGGCGTCCGGTTCGGCGCGGCGCAGTGGCGCTGGGGCGCCCTTGCCGGCCTTCTCTGTCTTGGCGCCTGCGACAATGGCAGCGTGCTTCTCTGGCCGTGGGTCGATATCGCCGCCAAAGACACGACAGGGGCCGGGGATGCCGACGCGCCCCCGCCGCCCCCGCCGCTTGTCATTCCGGGCGAGCCGGGTACAGCCCCCCCGCCGCCGGATATCGGAACCTTCCCCAACCCGAACGCCAACACCGGCGCGCCCGACGCCGGCACGCCCTTCAGCGACGGCCTTCCTGAAAATCCAGCCATCGATACAGGCGATGGCGCGCCGCTTCAGAGCGCAGAGACGGGCGAGCCTCTGCCGCCGCTTCCCGCGCCCACAGAGGAGGCGTCGCTGAACCCGCCGCAGGAGACGCCCGCCACATCCCCCCCGCCGGCGGCGGACCCGCCCGCGAGCGCACCTTCAGATCCGCCGGCGGCATCTGGCCCCGCGCCGGCGCCGGCCCCGTCCTTCTACTACTTCCGGCCCGGCAATCTTGCGCCCGCAAGCGGCGCCGGCTCAGGAGAGATGGCCGTCCTCGTCCCCGACATGGCCTTTCCCATTAAGGATGCGCCCTCCATCGCGCAGTCGCAGGTCTATCGCTGGGGTGGCGGCATAAAGGGAGGCGATCAGTGCGACACGCGGAACTTCACAGCGCCCTGGCGGGATAACTATTGCGAGACCCGGACGACAACCAGCTCCACGCCCTGGTGTGAAAAGACGGGCGTTCATCTGGGACAGGACATCCGCGTCGGCACGCCGGAGGGCTGCCGGCAGGAACGTACAACCCCAGCCGCGGATCGGACCCGCTATGAAGTGGTCGCCGTCGAGGATGGATTTATCTCCAATGTCGGCAGCTATTCCGTCACCCTGCGCGCGGATTCCGGCGGACGGATCTACCGCTACCTTCATCTCAACATGGCGAAGCTGAAAGTCGCTACGAACCAGACCGTCAAAAAGGGCGATGTGATCGGTTACGTCTCGAATGATTTTGGCGGCACGCCGACAACGCTGCACCTGCATTTCGAGATCAAGCTCAACACCGCGGCGTATGGCTGGCAGTATACTCCGCCCTATTCGTCCCTTCTGGAGGCGTACAAACGCCGGGAGAATAATCCCGGGACGCAGGTCGCCGACGACTTCGTGGTCGCCTCAAGCCCGCGCTGAGGCGCGGGGCGAGCCCGGGACGGATACACGGTCGGGCGGGGGCGGACTTTCCTGCAGGCGCGGATCGTGCTTGGAACGCATCCGGCCCTCCCGGGCCGGGCTGTCACCTGGCGCTCATTCAGGGGGCG
>Ga0169931_10005501_pt1 | contig 19307 bp, 12 predicted proteins | sample Kivu_15m_20L_FD_129675 | JGI IMG/M metagenome (GOLD analysis project Ga0169931, IMG submission 129675) | Freshwater microbial communities from Lake Kivu, Western Province, Rwanda to study Microbial Dark Matter (Phase II) - Kivu_15m_20L... | ecosystem: Environmental > Aquatic > Freshwater > Lake... | reverse complement strand
GCGGAGGTTCGAGATCGAACCGTGTACGGTGCCCGGCATCGAGGAGAGCGGCAGAGAGAGGTTGGCGACGTGCGGAAGCTGCAAGCTGCCGTGCAGCATGTAGTCGTGCACCTTGCCGCCGCGCACGCGAAAGATGTCGACGATGTAGCTGTCTATTGTGTCGATGCGCACCAGCGCGACGGTGCGCTGGTAGCGGGTCAAGCCGGTGACCATGTCATAGGAGGCCGCGGCCTCCGCCTCCATCACCTGCACCTTGTTGAACTCGACGTTGAAGAGGCGAAGCGAGCCGGAGTCGTTGGCGGCCCTGCCCCAGCGCCAGGGCCAGTCTGGGACGCCCTGGATTGCGTCGTCCGCGGTCGGGGTGCGGCGGCGGGTGCCGAAGCTGCCGGTCGGGCCCTGGTTCTGGCCGTCGACCACGACGGTCGCATGCGCCGCCGTTGACTGATGCCAATCGCGGGTGGAGCCGGAGCCGACGAGGGGGCGGTACTGGCCCAAGCTCATTGCCTCGGTGCCTTTGGAGAAGATGCCTAGGTTGAGCGCGTCAAAGTGCGCGTGTGACCCGCTTCCTCCCCACTGCAGGGTGACGAGCGCGAACGCGTCGCCTACCCCGTCGGCGACCCCGGCAAGTCCCGTGGAGCCGAACAGGTACGGAGAGATCTGCGGTGCGAAGCCGGCAGGTGCGCGTTCGGGCCACTGAGTCTCGTTGGTAGCCAGCAGCGTCATGTCCGGAAGGGTCGCCTTGCGCAGAGCGTTGTCCGCGCGGTCAATCTGCTTCTGCAGGCGCGCGGCGAGGTTCAGGTTGTCATAGCGAGTTCCGTCGACCAGGCTCCTGAAGCCCACGGGGTCGCTGTAGCCATTGAGCATCTCGGTCGCGATCGAACGCAGGCCGTTCTGCAGGTCAAGGTGGTAGCTGCTGCTCGCCTCGTGCCACCAGCCGTCGGGGTAGAAGCCGACGCGGTACATGTTTTCGAGGTGACGGACCGCCTCGTGCACCAACTCGGGCTGGAGGCGGTAGCGGCCGAACTCCATCATGCCGCGGATGCGGAAGGCATCCATGTTGCTGAAATCAGGACCCGGATTGTACTTGCGCTGGGTCGCGATATGCAGGTCAAACATCGCGTTGATCTCGGCATCGGCGCCCAGCGCCTTGGTCGAGTTGGCGGGCTGGATGTACGCGTAGGCTTGCACGAGCGGGGTACCCATCACCAGATCCATGTAGATCCACGAGCCCCACAGGCCCGCGCTGTACTCGCTACGGAAGGTGGCGGGATCCGCCTGGCTGCTGCTCATCTTGCTCGTCTGGGCGCCGTAGTACGGGTTCCAGATCGGCCACCGCGGCATCAGGCGCGCGAAGCGATGCAGGATCGCCGCGGCGCGGTCCGCGTGTGCTTTGTCACCGGTGACGCGGTAGAGCATCGCGAAGTGCAACGCGGCGTCGCGCCCGTCAAAGTTGACCTGGTCCGCACTTCCGCGGGTCGTAAGCATGCCCGCAAGGGCCATCGGACTCTTGGTGACCAGGTCGCCAAGCGCGGCACGAAGCGCGCGCTCGACCACCGCCTTACGAGCGGCGTCGTTGGTGGCGATCGCCTGCTCGAAGGCAGCCTGCACGTCGCGGTCGTAGCTGCGGACGTAGAGACGGCGCTCGGCCTTGCAATCCTTGTAGCGCTGCGCGAGCTGCGCGTCTGTGGTCGCCTGGAAGTTGGCGTTGGCGCTGTTGGCCAAGGCGAGGCGCGTGCCGACGAGCGGACCGAAGGTCGCCTTCGCGTGGATCGGGGCCGGCGGAGGCGGGGGAGGCGCGACAGGCTTCAAGGCCGAGCCGCCAGAGCCTGAAGAGCTGCCCTTGTTCCGCTGTGCGACGGCGGCGGCCTGCACGGCCCTCTGACCGTTGGAGCGCCTCGACGCCTCGGCCGCCGTGGGCTTCTTAACGGTCGGCTTGGGCGGAACGCGGTAGGGCGGGCCCGCGCTCGCGACCGCGGCGGCTGAGGCGGCGGAGCCCGTCAGGATCCCCACGCCCGGCAGCACGAGTGCCAAAGTCAGCGCACCCACAAGCGCGAGGCGACATGCGGGAGGCACGGCGCCAGCGCCCGTGCGATGTTCGCGGCTGGGAGCCTCCAACATCGGACCTGCTTCAAGTTCGCGGTTCATGGCACACAGACTGTCCAAATGCGCGCGCCCCGCGGCAAGGCAGGGCGCGCACTTCGATGGCATTCGTTGGATCACAATGTCCGAGTACCTGCGTTGTCAAGGCTGCGCCCGCGGCACAGTCGGAAAGGCGCGCGCCATAGCGTCCGCGTACCGCGCCATCGAGCGCGTCCGCAGTGCCCAGCGCGCCCATCGCGTCTACCGAGTCAGACGGCTGTGCGCAGCGCCTCGCAGACGCGGTCCTGGTCCGCGTCGGTGAGATCCGCGCTGAAGGGCAGGCTCATCACCTGGCGTCCCAGCGCGCTTGCCACGGGGGTGCACTCGGGGCAGCAGAAGCGCGCGTAAGCGGGCTGCTCGTTCAGCGGCACGGGATAGTGCACCGCCGTCGGGACGCCCGCGGCCTTGAGCTTCTCCTGCACCCGGTCGCGGTCCGCGACCAGCACCGTGAACTGCGCGAAGACGCTATCGCGGTCCGCGCCCGGCCAAGGCAGGAGCTGGCAGCGTCGCTCCTGCGTCGCCTCGAGCGAGACGAAGGGGAAGTCCGAGCCCAGCAGCGCGTGGTAGCGGCGCGCGACGACCTGGCGGCGCTCCAGCTCCCAGTCGAAGCGCTCGAGCTTGGCGAGCACGACGGCGCACTGGATCGTGTCCATGCGGCCACCGACGCCGATGCGCGTGTGCCAGTAGCGGCGGCTCTGGCCGTGAACGCGGATCTCGCGCATCGCCTGCGCCAGGCGGTCGTCGCTCGTGAAGAGCGCGCCGCCATCGCCGTAGCAGCCCAGCGGCTTGCTTGGGAAGAAGCTGGTGGCGCCGATGGTGCTCAGGTTGCAGCTCCGCCGGCCGCGGTAGTTCGCGCCGAAGCTCTGCGCCGCGTCTTCCACCACGGGCACGCCATGGCGGCGCGCGACCGCGTTGATCTCGTCCATTTCGGCGACCTGTCCGTAGAGGCTCACCGGCATGATCGCGCGCGTGCGAGGGCCGATGCGCGCCTCGATGAGACCAGCGTCGATGTTGGCGGTGCGCGGATCGACGTCGACGAAGACCGGACGCCCGCCAGCGAGCACGATCATCTCCGCGGTCGCCGCAAAGGTGAAGGGCGAGGTCAGGACCTCCTCGCCCGGCTGAAGGTCCAGCGCCATCAACGCGATGAGCAGCGCCTCGGTGCCGCTAGCGACGGTGACGCAATGCTTCGCGCCGGTGAAGTCGGCGAGCTTCCCCTCAAGCTCCTTGACCTCCGGTCCTAGGATGTACTGACCGTGCTCGAGCACCCGGTCGATGCGCGCCTGCACCTGCTCGCGGATCGCGCGGTACTGCGCTTTGAGGTCGATGAACTGGATTTCCGTACGGGTGTTCGGTGTGCTCATGGTGTTACTTGCCTGAGTTGGCGGTGGCTCGCTTCGCGTCGCGGGACTGCTTGAAGACCTGGCCGCCGTCCGCGCCCCGGCGCGAGAGCGCGAAGCCGGGGATGCGCCAGGTTGCCTTGCCAACAAAACCCCAGCAGGGGAAGTAGAGCTGCTTAATCGTGCCGTCCTTGACGGAGAACCCAGGCTCGTCAGCGGTCTGCAGCACGCAGGCGTCCCCTTCCTTGGCGACCGCAGTCAGTCGGTAGCCCCAGGTCACTTGGCCGGCGAGGTCGACGACGATCGCCGCGCCCTCCAGCACGCGCCCTGGCGGCGGCGCGGAGTCGACGACGAAGCCGTTGCCCTCACGATGCTCGTCCTCCTCGGAGCGCAGCGTGCGCTCGACGGCGCCGCACCATGAGACCTCGCCCTGAATTGTCTCTCGTGGGGTGCGCAGCAGGTCGCCGTCGACCATGTAGCTCCAGCCGGCACCGCTCGCGGCGAACTCGCTCAGGTGCGCGAAGCGGGCGCGTACCTCGATCCGGCCGTCGACGATGTGCGACTGCTCCCGCTCCTCGCAGGAGATGACGGTGTCGGTGCGGTCCCCGAGGCGTATGCGCAGCGCCACACAGCCACTGCCGGTGGCGGGTAGAAGCTCGATCCCCTGCACGCGCGGCACGGAGCCCTTGACGACATGGTGCACCGCCACGAAGACCGTCTCGGGTCCTTCGCGGCTCACCGCCACGAAGGGCGCGCTCCCGACGCGGCGCATCGCGGGCCCCTCGCCCACGCTCACCTTCGTGCGCGGCGCCCCCGCCATGAAGGTGAGCATGTTCACGCCGTTGCCCAACTCGAAGGCGGCGAGCCATGTGTCGTCGGTTGACGCTGAGCGGAGGTTGTGGATGTTCCCATGGAGGACGCCCTGCATCGGCTGCAGAGCGAGCGAGACCTTCACCGTCTGCTCAAACTGCAGCGCCGAATGCAGCATGTAGTCGAAGGTGCCGCCGCCGCGGATCCGGAAGATGTCCACTGCGTAGCTATCCTGGTCGCCGATGCACACCAGCGCGATGGTCCGGCGGTACAACTTCACCGGCGCGACGCTGTCGTACGCGCGCTCGGCGTCAGCCTCGACGACCTGTACCTCGCGGAAGTCCGTGGAAAAGAGGCGGAGAGTGCCGAAGTCCTGCGCCGCACAGGTGGTCCAGCGCCAGGGCCAGTCGGGGATGCCGGGAATCGCGTCCAGCGGCTGCGGCTTGCGCAAACGGGAGCCGAATCTGCCTTCTGGAGACTGGTCCTTGCCGTCGACGACGACGGTCGCGTGCCCCGCGGTGCTCGTGTGCCACTCGCGCGTAGAGTCAGAGCCCGTCACCGGATGGTACTGAGTCTCGCTCATCACCTCGGTCCCCTTGGCCCACAGGTTCAGGCTGAGCGCGTCCCGGTGCGAGTGCGATCCGCTGCCGCTCCAGTGAAGCGAGGCCATCGAGAGGTTCGCATCGCTGCCCGCGACGAGCGTTCCATGCCCCATCGCGCCAAAGAGGAAGCTGTGCGTCGGCGCCTCTGCGTTCTGCGGGGCAAGCTGCGGCCAAGCCGTGTCGTGTACCGCCAGCAGCGTCTGGTCCGGGAGCGTCATGCGCTGCGTCACGATGTCCGCGCGGCGCGAGGGGGCGGCGACGGTCTCGCGCAGGTCTAGGTTGTCGTAGCGCGAGCCGTCCACCTTGCTGCGAAAGCCCGTTGGGTCGCTGTAACCGCGCAGCATCTCGCACGCGATCTTGCGCAAACCGTCCTGTAAATCGAGGTGGTAGCTCGTGGCGCCTTCGTGCCACCAGCCGTCCGGGAAGAACCCGACGCGGTACATGTTCCGCAGGTGACGCACCCCCTCGTGCACAAGCTCGGGGTCGGGGAGCAGCCGACCGAAGTCCATGAGGCCCCGGATCTGGAAAGCATCCATGTTGCTAAAGTCCGGCGAGGGATTGTACTTGCGCTGCGTCGCGACGTGCAGGTCCAGCATCGCGCGTACCGCCTGCTCCGCTCCCAGACGCTGCAGCTCGCCGCTGGGACGCAGGATCGACCACGCCTGCGCCAGCGGCGTGCCCATGATCAGGTCCTCGTAGATCCAGGCGCCCCACAGTCCCGCAGAGAACTCCGACCGAAAGGTCTCTGCATCCGACTGGCTAAGCGCCTTCTTGGACGACTGTTCGCCATAGTAGGGGCTCCACACCGGCCACTGGGGGATCGCCTGCGCGAAGCGCGCCAGCAGCGCGGCTGCGCGCTGCGCGTGCGACGCGTCGCCGGTGACCTTCCAGAGCATCGCCAGGTGGATCGCGGCGTCGCGCATGTCGAAGTTGGCGGCGTCGGCGCTGCCTCGCATGGTGATGCGCGACGCGAGCTCCTCTGGCGTGCTCTGCACGAGGTCGCCCAGCGCCGCCCTCAGCATCTTCTCCGCCTGCTCGCGCTTGGCGAGATCTCCCACGACGCCTGCGTCGAAGGCGATCTGAAGATTGCGCTCGTAGTCACGCAGGTAGAGCCGTCGCTCCGACTTCACGGAGTCGTAGGAGCGCGCTAGCGCGGGATCGGGTCCCACCTGCTGACGCGCGGCAGCGGGCTGGAACGCTGCGGCGCAGGCCAGCGCGGCCGCGGCCCACGCCCTTCGGACGGCGGTGCGGCACGTGAGTCGATCTTGGGAGTGCTGGCTCATCGCGGCGGCTCCGGAGCGCTCAGTCGTGGATCGCGCTGATGTTCGGGTAATTGATGAGCACCGCGCGGCGCGGGCCCTGGTAGACGAACATGCTTCCCGCGGCCACCGCGGAAGCGCCCGCGGCGATCGCCTGCTGCAAGTGCTCGACGGTGCCGGCGCCGCCTAGCGGGATGACGGGGATGCTGACCGCGGCGGAGATCTCCCGCACCAGGTCCAGGTCGTAGCCGCCCATTGTGCCATCGCGCTCGATAGAGGTGACCAACAGCTCGCCACAGCCGAGCTCTTCGCAGCGCCGCGCCCAGTCGACGGGCCGGTGCTTGGTGGCGCGGGTGCCGCTTTCGGTGCGGACATGGGTGCCGCGCAGCATGCCGCGCGCTACCTCGATCGAGCCAACGACCGCCTGCGCGCCGAACTCGCGCGCGGCCTCGCCGGCGAGCGCCGGGCTGTCGTGCATCGCGGTGTTTAGCACGACTTTCTCGAATCCGCTGCGGATTACCGCGCGCACATGCTCGATGCCGCGCACGCCTCCGCCGTAGGCGATGGGCATGAACGCCTCGGCGGCGATCTCTTGGAGCGCCAAGATGCGCGCCGGATCAAACGGCTTTACTCCGATCTCCAGCAGTACCAGCTCGTCGGTCCCCTTGTCGTTGAAGATCTTCACCGCATTGATCGGGTCACCGACGTAGGAGGGGCCGCGGAAGCGCACCGTCCGTACCAGGCGTCCGTTGAGCATCGTGAGCGCGGCGATGACCCGCGGCATCGGCTCGGCGCAGGGCTGGAAGTAGACGCCGCTCATCGCCGCTCGATCTCCGAGACGGCCCACTGCATCCAGCCCTTCAGAAAGGCCATGCCGTGGCGGTGACTCTTTTCGGGGTGGAACTGCGCGCCGATGGCGTTGCCCGCGCGCACGACGGTGGCGAAGCGGATCCCGCCGAATTCCGAGGCGCAAAGCAAGTGCTTCCCAAGCGGGGCAGGATCCAGGTAGTACGAGTGCGCTAGAAAGACGCGCCCGGGCGGCACTTCGAATGGCAGGCACTCCGGCGGCGGCGAGAAGGGCTGCCACTCCATGTGCGGGACGCGCAGTGGCCGTCCGGCGGCGTCCGTCGCGGGGAAGCGGCGCACGCTGGTAGGCAGCCAGCCCAGCCCGGCGCCGGGACCCTCCTCGCTGTCGCGGCACATGAGCTGCGCGCCGACGCAGATCCCCAAGATCGGACGGCCCGCGCGCTGCAGCTCGTCAAGCTTCGGGCGCAGTCCCGAGGCATCCAGCGACGCCGCCGCCTTCGAGAAATGGCCGACACCCGGCAGCAGCACCGGCTGCGCGCCCTCAAGCTCCTGCGGGCGGCGGACGATGCGCACCACGCATCCGATGCGCGCGAGCATCTTGTGCACCGAGCCGAGGTTTCCCGTTTCCAGATCGACCAACTCGATCGGCTGCCGCGCCGCGCGTCCCTCCGTGACGCTCATGGTCCCACGCTCCGATGCAGCACCGGCTGCGCTCGCGCAGAGGGCCCGCTGTCCGCCTCGGCGGTGACGGCATCCGGGCCGATCCTCCCATTGGTCAAGGCGAGCACGCCTTCGCCGCGCGTGCGGACCTCCAGCCGGGCGATCACGATGCAGTACATGAACAGGTTCACCGCCGCCCAGAGGTTACCCTCCTTGTTGGCGATCAGGATCTGGTAGACGACCATCGCCAGAAGGGTCACGACCGCGGCACGGTCGATCGGATCCTCGCGGAAGCGCGCGAAGAGCCGACGGCCGGACTCGTAGACGGTCCAGAGGATCGCCATCAGCACGCCGAAGGCGGGGATGCCTAGCTCGCAGAGCACATCGATGAAGGTGGCGTGCGAATAGCCCTGGCCCAGATCGTTGCAGACCGCGCTGAAGGCGTTGAACCCAAGTCCGACGACCCACGCGGTGGGCGTGACCGAGAAGACACGAAGGAGCTCAAGGATGTTTCCGCTACGGATGCCGCTCGCGTCCATGAGCTTGCCGGAGGCCCAGCGGTCGATGTCCGCCTCGCCGGAGACGAGCCTGAAGGCAATGTACCCCAGCAGCACCAGGGTGCCGATGCCCGTGACGGTGCCAAGGAACGCGCCGACGTTTCGAATCCGCCTGGCCAGCGGCAGGAACATAGCGATCACCATCGCCGAGAAGATCACCTGCCCACGTGAGCCCGAGTAAAGCGCCAGCAGGCAGCCCAGCAGGAAGGCGCTGACGCGGATGACCAGGCTCGTGCGGGTGGCCCGCTGCGGCAGGTACAGGGCGCCCACGATCGCTAGCGTGCCGCCCATCTGCCCGATCGCTAGCGGGCTGGTGCGCGTCTTGCTGTCAAGAGAGATGCCGATGCGCCCGAGCTTCACTGTAAATTCCGGGTTCACCAGGATCGTGACGACGATGACGCCGCCCACCAACAGCAGCCAGGTGAAGACGCGATGCAGGTCGTCGATGCCTTCAATCAGGAGCGGCATCAGCAACACCACCAGCATGAAGTACGGCCACGCCTCTGAAATAATGCTGTATCCAGTGTTATGCCGGTCCGAGGTTGCCGGGGTCCACAATAGCGTGACCATCGACCAAGCGAAGAGCGTCAGCACCAGCCACAGCGTCGGGGTGAAGTAGCCCAAGAACGGGCGCTGCACCGTGAAGACCGCGCGGAGGGTCGCGATGAGCATCATCAGCCCAACCAATATGTTCGCGAGCCACGGATAGGAGCGGAAGATGTCCACGCTCGCCTGGAGGGAGACCTCCATCGCGAAGAAGACGACCATGAGCAGAAATGCGTTCGCCGGCCGCGTCAGCGAGAACAGGCAGAGGAGCAGGAAGAGTGTGAGGACGGCGAACTGCATGGTCGGTCCGGACCGAGGCCGGATCTAGGTTAGTCCCACGAGACTCCGTAGACGCGCTCCCACAGCGCCAAGTTGAAGTAGATCCACTGCTGCGTGAGGGACTTTGAGGGCAACTCGTCCAGAAGCCGCCGGTGGTCGGTGATCGCCGTGAGGATGCGCGAGCCCGCGACCTCCTCGCGGATGCGCCCCTGTGCGGCGCCCAGCCAGGTGCGATCGGGGGCCTCGAAGCCGATCTTGTTGCGGCGCCAAGCGATGTCATCGGGGAGGGTCCCCTTCATCGCGCGGCGCAGCACGAACTTCGTCCATCCCTCGTGAATCTTGCACTCCGGGCGCATGGAGAGGCCCGCCTCGACGACGCGGTAGTCCAGGAAGGGCAGGCGAGTCTCGATCGAATGACGCATCGAGTTGCGGTCCTCATAGCGGAGCAGGTGCGGAAGCGAGTGCTTGATCTCGTAGAACTGCAGGTCGGCGATGGAGCCGAAGGCCTTGGCGTTGCGGTAGACGAACTCCAGGCTCGCGCGGCCGGAGAACTCCGGGCGCAGGAAGGTCCGGTCCATCAGGCGGCGAATGCGCACCTTCGGCCGCGTGAAGTAGAAGCGGTACTGCAGCACCTCCGCGAGCGTGAGGCGCGAGTTGCGCGCCTGCTGCATCGCCTCTCGGAGCCAGCGCCAGGGCGAGAGGCCGTGCGCGTACGCGGCAAAGTAGCGCTCGTAGCCCAGCAGCACCTCGTCGCCGCCCTGGCCGTTGAGCATGACGGGACAGCCTCGGCGGCGGGCCTCTTGGAAGACATGCCAGCCCATGAACATTGAGGGCGTGGCGAAGGGCTCCTCTTGCGTGTAGACGACCTCGTCGAGCGTGCGCAGGAAGTCCTCGGTGCTCGGAAGCACGGTGGTCAGGTCGATGTCGGCGTGCCGGGCGACGCGGTCGGCGTACGCGCTCTCGTCGATGCGTGCCTCGCTGCCGCGGGCGTGCACGCCCAGGAAACGCGTGCCCGTCTCCTGGCGGTACATGCCGCTGGCGATGACGCTGGTCGCAGAGCTGTCAAGGCCGCCGCTGAGGCAGGTGCCCACGCGCACGTCCGAACGCAGGCGTAGGCGCACGGCGCTCGTGAAGAGGTCGCGGAAGCGCTCGACGGACTCGTCGATGCCCAGCCCGCTCCAGGTGGGGTCGACCTTGAGCTGGTAGAAGCGCCCGCCCACGCGCGTCCCGTCACGCAGGTCGATGCGCGTCCAGTGCCCGCCGGGGAGGCTCGTGACCCCCTCGAACATGGTCTCGGGACGATGGTTCTCGAAGGAGGTGAGCAGCCACTCGAGCAGGATCGCCTGGTTCGCGCGCACCTTGGGAAGCAGCGGCAGGAGCTGCTTGATCTCGGAGGCGAAGGCGAAGCGCTCCGAGGTCTCGACGAAGTAGAGCGGCTTCACACCGAATCGGTCGCGCGCGAAGAAAACGGTCCGCTCCTGGGTGTCGTGGATCGCCAGCGCCCACATGCCGTTGAAGCGGCGCAGGCAGTCCTCGCCCCACTGCTCGTAGGCTGCGAGAATGACCTCCGTGTCGGTGGTGGTGTGGAACTCATGCCCCAGCGCCTCCAGCTCGGCCCGGATCTCCTTGTAGTTGTAGACCTCGCCGTTGTAGACGATCCACCAACGCCCCTTCCAGCACATTGGCTGCGCGCCGCGCGGGTTGAGGTCCAGGATCGCCAGCCGGCGGTGCGCGAAGGCCACGCCTGGCACGATGCGAAAGCCGTCGCCATCGGGTCCCCGGTGCGCGGCCAGCGCGTTCATCGCGCGCAGCTGCTCCTCGGGGACGACGCCACCTCGCTTGTCGACGATGCCGCAGATTCCGCACATGCGTGGTCGGGGTCTCTCCGTGAAGGGGAAGGAAGCGCCAGAATTCTATCGGCTGCCCGATGGGCCCACTGCACCGAACTTGGGCCCAAAGCCTGCCGTTAGCATCCATTCCGCATGTCCGCCGCACCGCAGGAGCCCGCCGCCCCGAGGCCGCTGACGGCCACCGCCATGAGCGGCGGACTCTGGACGGGGATGCAGGTGGTGGCGAACAAGGCGGTCTCGCTCCTGGGGACGCTGGTCACGATGTACCTGCTCGTCCCCGAGCAGTTCGGCATCGCCCAGGTCGCCCTGAGCATCCTCTCGTACGCCGTGATCCTGCCGGCGTTCACCCTCAGCGATGTCCTTCTTTCGCGCCCCGCCGAGGCGGAGCGCCTGATGGGCACCGCCGTGCGGCTCTGCACCGCCGTGAGCCTGCCGACGATGGCGCTCCTCGCGGGCGCGGGATGGTGGGTGGCCGGACATTATGAGCAGCCCGCGCTGGTGAGCGCGTGCCTGGTGGTCGCGCTGCGTCCGCTGGCGGACCTGCTGCTGCTGGCGCCGCAGACGCGCCTGCGCGTGCGTCTGGAGTTCCGGCGCATGGCGCAGATCGACGCCGTGACGCAGACGCTCGCCACGCTGGGAACGATCGCGATGGCGGCGCTCGGCGGCGGGTACGTGAGCCTGCTGCTGCCGCAGATCCTCTTCACCGCGGTGCGCGCGGCGCTCTACGCGCGCGGTGCGAGGCCGGAGGCAGGCCAGGAGCGCTCCGCGTGGCTCCCTTCGGAGTGGAGGCCGCTCCTGAAGGGCTACTGGCTCTCGGGGCTTGGGCAGTACACGCATGGCGCGCTGGTGATGGCGCCGCCGCTGCTCATCGCGCAGTTCGCGGACGAGACGCACGTCGGCTGGTACTCCTCCGCCTTCTCCCTCTCCGCGTCGGTGAACACGGTCGTCGCGGTGAGCATCGGCCTGGTGCTGCAGCCGATCTTCGCGCAGATGGCCGGCGACCGGCAGCGCCAGGGCGCGGCGTTCCTGCGCGCGTGCTCGGCGATCTCGGCCGTCTCCATGCCGCTGTGCCTTTGCCAGGCCGCGCTGCTCGGACCGGCGTTCCGCTGCTTCCTCCCTGCCAAGTGGGAGGGCGCGATTCTTCTGGGCCAGATGCTCAGCGCGGGCCAGGCGCTCTACTTCAGCGTGAATCCCGCGATGGGGCTGCTCAAAGCACAGGGGAATTTCGGCGCGTTCCTTGCGTGGCAGTTGGCGCAACTGGTGCTGGTCGTCGCGGCGATGTGGGTCGCCGGCCGCTGGGGCGGCGAGCAGGCCACGGCGTGGATCGTGGGCGTCTACGCCTTCTACCACGTGGTGAGCAGCCCGGTGGGCGTCTGGCTCTGCGTGCGCGGGACGCACCACATCGGCCGCTCGCTCGCGGCGATCTTCGTGGTGCCGATGATCGCCGCTCTCGCGGCGGTCGCGCCGGCTTACTTCGCACTGGGGATGCTGCTGCCCCCGGGGCGCACCACCGACCTCGCGACGATCGCCGCCGTGCCGCTGGTCGCCATGGCCGCTTACCCGTGGCTGCTGCGGCGCCTGGCGCCGCAGACGCACGGCGAATGCATGACGATGCTGCGGGCGGTCCGCGCCAAGCTCGCCGGACGCGCCGCCGCCTGACCGCAGGAGCAACCGATGCCAACCACCACCGCGACCGACGGCGTCCTGCATGTCTGCTCGGACTTCCCGAACCAGTCGATCTACACGCAGCTCACCGCGCACCTGCGCTCCGCGGGTGAGCGGCAGTTCGTCTTCTCGGCGGTGCGCAGCGATGCGGAGGTGCAGCGCCTGCCCCCCGACGACCCGCCGGCGCTGCGCTACAGCTTCCAGAAGGTGCTGCACCCGTTGCACCGGTACTTCTTCCGCAGCAAGATCCGCGCCGCGCGCCGCGCGCTCCTGGGCGCCGTCGATCCGCGCGGCTACAGCCTGGTGCACGCGCACTACCTCTACAGCGACGCCGCGCTGGCCCTGCGCCTGAAGCGCGAGTTCGGCCTGCCCTTCGCGACCGCGGTGCGCAACACCGACATCTACGGCTTCATGCGCCTGCGCCCGGACCTGTGGCCGATCGCGCGCCGCGTGCTGCATGAGGCCTCCGCCGTCATCTTCCTCTCGCCCGCGTACCGCGACGCCACCTTCGAGCGCATCGGCCCGCGCATGACGGCGGTCGTTGCGCCCAAGACGCTCGTGGTGCCCAGCGGCGTCCCCGATGTGTGGCTCCGCAACCGCCCCAACGCGCCGGCCGCCCCCGCGCCGGAATTGCGCGTGCTATACGTCGGCGACTTCACACGCAATAAGAACATCCCCGGCACGGTGCGCGCGGTCGAGGAGATCCGCGCCTCGCGCCCGGCGCGCCTGACGATCGTCGGCGGCGGAGGCGACGGCGAGGAGGAACTACTAGCGATGCTGCGCGAGCCGCGCTACGCGTGGGTCACGCGGCACGAGCCGATCCGCGATCCCGAGCGCTTGCGCGCGATCTACCGCAGGCACGATGTCTTCGCGATGCCCTCCTTCCGCGAGACCTTCGGCATCGTCTACCTCGAGGCGCTCTCGCAGGGCGTGCCCGTCGTGCACACGCGCGGCGAGGGCGTCGACGGACTGCTCCCCGACCGCGTTGTCTCCGAAGGGGTCGATCCCGCCTCGCCAGCGTCCATCGCGCAGGCGATCGCGCGCAGCGCGGACCGACGGATGCAGGTGTGGGAGCGGTGCGTGCAGGAGGCTGCGCGCTTCTCGTGGAGCGAGGTCGCGCGCCGCTACTGCGCGATGTACGGGCGCATCCGCCGCGGCGAGCTCGCGGCCGAGCGCGGGAGCGAAGCCCGCTAGCAATGCCTCCCCCGTCGCTCCGGCGCGCTCAGTTCCTCGCGCGGGAGGTCGCGCGCGGCGAGCCCCCGGCTACCATGTCACCACCAAGGAAGGCGGCGTGCTCGCGCGACCGCACACCGATGCCGTGTTCCGCTGCGAGCCCGACGGCTCGGGCCTGGAGGTCTTCGCGCACTCGCTGCGCAACCCGTAGGAACTTGCGTTCAACCAGTGGGGCGACCTGTTAACCGGCGACAACAACTCCGACGGCGGCGACCGCGCCCGCATCGTCTACGTGATGGAGGGCGGCGAGACGTGCTGGGACATGTACTACCAGACGCTCGAGGGCGCGAACCAACGCGGGCCCTGGAACCAGGAGCACCAGTGGTGGACGTGGGATGCGGCGGACCCGGTTCGCCCTGCCTGGAGCCTGCCGCCGATCGCGCACCTGTGCGACGGTCCCGCCGGCATGTGCTTCTACCCCGGCACCGGGCTGCCGGCGCGCTACGACAACTACTTCTTCCTGTGCGACTTTCTCAGCAGTGACGAGTACAGCCAGGTGCAGTCGTTCGCGGTCGAGCCCGAGGGCGCCGGCTACAAGGTGGTCGACGCGCACCACTTCGTGAAGGAGACGCTCTGCACGGACGTCGACTTCGGGTGGGACGGCCGCATGTACATCTCCGACTGGACCGGCGACGGCTGGTTCAGCGACGGCACTGGCCAGATGTTCGTGGTGTGGGACCCCGAACGCGCCGAGGACGTCAACGTCCAGACCGCCCGCAACTTCGTGCGCACGGATATCAGCACGCAGCCGGCAGAGCTGCTCACGCAGGTGCTGGCGCACCGGGTCCGCGACGTCGCCCTGGACCGTGCGGGACGCGAACTCCTCGCGGACCACGAGGTCGAGGATGGTCACGTCGATCCCGCGCGACAGGAGACGCCGGACGAGGCGGCTGCCGCCTGTTACGAGGACCTTGCGGGTCGGGGTGGACACGGAAACGGCATCGTAGCGGGAACGATGTGCCGCACCGATTGGTTGATGATGAACTCGAGCGTCGATTACCAGCGGCGATGCCGGCCCGACTACCGGCGGGCTACCCTGCCCACGATGAGAGTCGCCATTCTTACGAACACCGCGCCCCAACACCTGCACCTGTGCTGCGAGATCGCCAGCGAGTTCGAGGTGGCGGCGATCGTGCACCCTGCGGCAAGCGACGCCGGCAAGACCGCGGCCGCACGTCGCGCATGGCGCCGGCTGAGGAGCCGCGGAGCGACGTACATGGGCCTCGGCGCGCTGGCGCGCGTGCTACCTGCGCAGCTTGTCGGGTGGCGGTTCGGCGGTGGGAGGGATGGACCGACTCGGCTCCGATTCCCGGATGTGCGTTCGAGATACGAGAAGATGGCCGCGCGGATGCCGGTCCACCGAGGCGTCCGCGTGAACGAACCGGAGGGTATCCGGATCATCCGCGACATCGACGCAGATGTCGTCGTCAACCTCGGCGGCGACATCTATGGCAGCGAGTGCATCCAGGCAACTCGGCTGATGCTCAATTACCACGCAGGCGTCTCTCCGCTCTACAACGGGACCTGTGTCACCGATTTCGCATTTTCGAACGGCCATGCGCACCTCTGCGGCGGAACGCTGATGACCATGGTGCCGGAGATCGACGGCGGCATCATCCTCGCCCATCACTTCCCTGCGCTCGGCCGGGAGTCGACGCCTGCGTCAACCTTTGTGGATACCGTTGCGGCCGCGCCGGCCGTGTACTCGTCGTTCCTTCGGCACCTCTCCGCGCACGGCCGGTATTCCGGCGTGCTGCAGGGGCCCGCACTTCACCACTTCCATGGCTTCCAGTGGACGCTCGCGCGTTCCGTCGAGACGGCATTCAGGCTCCGGAAAGGACTTCCGGGCTGGCAGCACCGCGCCGCGCGCACGACCGAGTACTTCCCGCTACCCGATGATGCAGTGGCCCGCGCAGCATTCGAGCGCGAGATGACCAGGCTGATCCTCGGAGGCCGACAGGGATGAAGTTGGCCCTCCGGGAAATCTCGGGCCGCATCTGCGGCCCGCTCTCGACCGTGCCCGGCGCAGGGCGATTGCTCTTCGGCGGCGCGAACATCGCCTATTACCATTGGATCGGCGACCCAGCGCCGCATTACGCGGCCTTCAGCTCAGGCTGCGACACTCGGCGGTTCCGGAGGCACCTTGACCGGCTGCAGGCGCAGTTCGAGATCGTGCCGCTGTCGACCCTGGTCGGCGACCGCCTCGAGCGGACCGCGCCCGCCTGGCGAGGGCGACCATCGCTCGCCATCACCTTCGACGACGGGTTCGACCTGGTGCGGTCAGGCATCATGGCGGAACTGGACAGCCGTTCCATCAAGGCCACCGTCCTGCTGATCACGTCCTGTATCGGCAATCGGTCGCTGATGTGGCGCGGCAAGCTTTCGGCGATCGCACACTGCACGCCGACCGGGGACCTGATCGGCAGGTTCGGCGATCTCTGCCGCAGGCATGCCCTGCCCGCGGCAGCGGACCTCCCCGCCATCTGGCGCGGCAGCTACGAATGGGATCCCGACCTCGCGCCGGCACTCGCGGCGGAGCTCTGGGAGCGTTGCGGCATGCCGAGCGAGTCGGCCTACCTCGAGAAGCACCGGCCCTACATGGGGTGGGACGAGATCCGCGTGTGGACCGCCAACGGCCACGAGATCGGGCTGCACACCGAGACCCATCCGCGCTGCGACCGGCTCTCGGAGGAGGGTATCCAGCGCGAAATCGTCCGCCCCGCGGTGGCGCTCCGCTCGGAGCTCGGCGTCGAATTCCTCCCATTCTCGTACCCCTTCGGTCCCTGCCTCCCCGCCCATGTCGCCGAGTCGCTCTGGCGCGGCGGCACGGTGGACTGTCTCCTTGGGACGGACGGCCTCAGTCCGCGCGGAACGCCTCCGTGGCTCCTGCATCGCGCGGGCCTCGAACCGGGCCTGCACTTTCCGATGTTCGGCCGGACGATGATCCGACGGGCACTCGGGCAGTGATCGAGTACCGCCCGTGCTTCAAAGCAGCTCTGATTCACCGATCAGTCGAGTACATGACGCGAGAGACAGCCGCTGCAACAAGTGGATCTCAGGACCGTCTTCGCCGGCATCGCAACGACCCAACCGCGAGAGCCGCTGCAATACCGCCAGGCGCAGGAACGCCGGTGGCGATATTCAGCGCGAACCGGAAGTCAGGTCGACCAAACATGGGGTCGTCCCACCCGTCCCGTTCGACGACCACCCGCAGTTCGTAGGTCTTCCCGGCAAAGAGCGTGAGGTCTCGTCCAACAAAAATGTAGCCATTGGACGCAAAGTGATCAGAGATTGTATACGAGTCGACATACGGTTCATCGACGGGCTTCAGAACATAGTTCCAGTATCCAGTTGCAGGGCCATGAAATGGGAGTCCGACGTGCCAGGCGCGGATGTTCGCGTCGACGGTCTCAGAGACGGTGAATTGGTAACTCAGCTCGACTCGATAGTTCTCCGCAAAGCCAGTCGTTAAGGTAAGCCCGGCGTCAGAAAAATCCGAGAGTGTCGCAGAGGCTGTACCCAAGTACCACCAACCGTATCCCATATCTGTTGCCCATGCAGGCGCCTCCTGACGGACCTGCACTCCGGAAATGCTCCACCCCTGGGCACCAGAACCAGTGACCGTCCCGGAGCCGTCGACTCGGCCGGAACTGGAGCCGTGGAGTATCGATACGCCAGCGTCCGCAGCGCGCAGGATCAACAGAACGACCAAACTCAAACCGACATTGAACTTGTTCGGCATTTGCGAGGTGCTCCCCTGATGGCCCACATTCCCGTGCAGGCCTGCCTCAGCCGAGTCCGTCGGCGAACGGCCCATGTCCCGTGACTGCCCGCCAGGGCGAGTCGAGTTTGTTTCGCGATGCCCGCACCGGCACGCTGCCGGGGGCGATGCACCACACTCCATCTTGAGAATCAGGCGACTCACCCCTCACCGAAGGCTGGGAAGTTCATCCTTAACGGAGGACGAATGAACCAATTCAAGGCTGGCGGAGGGGCCTGAGCCCGGGCGGAGTGCCCGCGCGATGGCCCCAGACGGCCGATCTCGGCCCCCGAAACCGCGGCGAGGGAGCTGCCGTCCTGGCCGAGGAGCACCTCTGGGACGGCTACCCCGAGGAGACAAATGCGCCGTACGGCGTGGCGAAGAAGGCGGCGATGGTGATGCTCGACGGCTACCGGCGGCAGTACGGGCTCGCGTGCGCGTACCTGGTGCTGGTCAACCTGTACGGGCCGTGGGACAACTTCGACCTGAACACCTCGCACGTGATCCCTGCGCTGATCCGCAAGTGCGTCGAGGCGCAGGACGCGGGCGCCGACCACATCCTGTGCTGGGGCACGGGCAGCGCGAGCCGCGAGTTCCTCTTTGTCGAGGACGCCGCCGAGGGACTCGTTCGTGCGGCCGAGGCGATGGACGAGCCGGTGCCGATCAACCTCGGCACCAACATGGAGATCACGATCAAGGACCTCGTGCACCTGGTCGCGCGGCTCTCGGGCTTCACGGGGGAGGTGCGCTGGGATCCTTCCAAACCGGACGGCCAGCCGCGGCGCTGCCGGGACACGGAACGGGCCGCGAAGCTCCTCGGTTGGCGCACGAAGGTCGGGTTCGAGGACGGACTGCGGCGGACGATCGAGTGGTACCGCGCGAATCACGGGCATCGCGCGAACTACGACCCTTCGAAGGCAGGCGGCTGAGGCGCGGCCGGGGGCGGGCGTGGCCGCCGTCGCGCGCGGCCGGGAGCGCAACGGGGCGGGTGGAAACGCAACCGCGGAGTTTCCGGGGAATACTATTGAATCCCCCATGCCCGCCGCCATCTTGCAGATCCTCCTGACGATCGCTGCGCAGCAGGCGCCGGCCGCGGCTGCCGCGCCGCCCGCAGCCCCGCCCCGCCCCGCGCCGGCGATCGCGCCCATCGAGGGCCTGCGCTGGGCGCTGGTCACCCACACCCCCCTCGTCCAGGACCCCGTCTCCTTCTGCATCGGCGACGACGGCTCCATCTACGTCGCCGAATCGTTCCGCCAAGAAAAGGGCGTCGAGGACAACCGCTCGTCGAAGTTCTGGCTCGACGACGACCTGCAGCTGCAGACCGTCGACGACCGCCTGCGCATGTACGAGAAGTGGGCCGCCAAGCGCGAGGGCGGCATGGACTACTACCGCCGCCACGTGGACCGGGTCATGCGGCTCGCCGACACCGACGGCGACGGCGTGCCCGACCGCGCCACCAACTTCAGCGGCGACATGAACGAGCCGCTTGACGGCACCGGCGCCGGCGTGATGTGGCTCGACGGTGCGCTCTGGTACACGTGCATCCCGCACCTCTGGCGCTTCCGCGACACCGCGGGCACCGGCGTCGCCGACGTGCGCGACCAGGTCTTCAGCGGCTTCGGCGTGCGCGTCGCGCTGCGCGGGCACGACATGCACGGACTGGTGCAGGGCCCCGATGGGCGCATCTACTGGTCCATCGGCGACCGTGGCTACCACGTCACCACCAAGGAAGGCGGCGTGCTCGCACGGCCGCACACTGGCGCGGTCTTCCGCTGCGAACCCGACGGGTCGGGCCTCGAG
>Ga0169931_10005500_pt1 | contig 19309 bp, 14 predicted proteins | sample Kivu_15m_20L_FD_129675 | JGI IMG/M metagenome (GOLD analysis project Ga0169931, IMG submission 129675) | Freshwater microbial communities from Lake Kivu, Western Province, Rwanda to study Microbial Dark Matter (Phase II) - Kivu_15m_20L... | ecosystem: Environmental > Aquatic > Freshwater > Lake... | reverse complement strand
CAACGAGGCGATGGTCGCCGCCGAACCCGGCAACACGCGGGTCCGCAAGAGCCTCATGCTCGCCGAAGCCAATCTCGGTGACGCCTACTGGGGCTTCGGACAAAGCATTGGCGAGCGCGACACGGCGTTGAATCACTTCAAGCGAATGGCCGAAGAGGCGCGACGCCTGCTCGCCGGTGATCCCAAGTCCACAAACGTCAAAATCGACTACGCGATGAGCCTCATGCGCTATGGCGGCGCACTCGCTCCGCGCGATCCGGAGGCCGCTCGTACACTCCGTGAGTCGCTCGATATCGTCGATGCCATCGCGCAGTCCGATCCCGCTAATTCCGGCTTGCGCCGCCAGGAGATGGACCTCTGTCTCCGCCTCGCCGCGCGCCACGTCGAACTCGGAGACAACGAGCGCGCCGTCGCGCTCTGGCGCAAGTCAATCGCCATCGGCGAGGCGATGGCTGCCGATCCAGCCAACCTCGGCGCTCGAACCTGGCTGTTACGCACCTACATGCCGCTAGGAACCGAACTGATCCGCCGCGGCCAACGCGCCGAAGCCCGCGCAATCGCGGCTAAGGTCAAACAGCGCGCCGCCGAAGCGCAACAACTCGATCAACTCTCCCCCGCCGTCAAGGACGTCACAACCCGCGCTCTCGACTGGGCCTCAAAATTATCTTCGGCAAACGACTAGTTTCCTCTTCCGAATCCGCTCTGGAAGGGTGATGAACAAAATCGTACTTCCTCTCTTCTGTCTCGCGGCCTCCTACGCCGCCGACAAACACCCGTGGGCCGGCTTCAAGCCCGGCAGCTACGCCAAGCTTCGCACTACCGCCATGATGGGGCCAACCAAAACCGTCACGGAAATGACCCAGACGCTTGTCTCCATCGATGCCAACAACGCCGTCGTTGAAACCGAGACCAAGGTCATGGGCCAGACCATGAAGAACAAGATGAACATCCCGCTCAAGACCCCCGCCGCGCCTGCCAATGCCGCCAACGCCGGCAAGCCGGTCACTCCGGTCAACGAAACCGTGACCGTGGCAGGCAAGCCCATCGCCGCCAAGTGCTACGACCTCGAAACCAACGCCAACGGCATGAAGACCTCCACCCGTTCCTGCGTCAGCGACACCGTTCCCGGCGGTGTTGTGAAAGCCGTTTCCAAGTCGACCGGCGCCATGAAGATGGACTCAACCACCGAACTCGTCGAGTTCGCGGCAAAGTAACGCTACGCCCGCACAAATCCGATGCGGCGCCGTTCGCCGGCCGGCGGCGCCTGCATCTGACGGATTTCGCTGGCCAGGCTGTCGATGTCGGTAACCAAGACCTCCATCACCGAAACCGTCCGCTCCTGCCCGAGTTCAAAACCGAGGAAAGTATGGCCACTCCGTGCTCTGTGAATGCATAGGGCAAAGTGCGGCGGTCAGCTGGAACATGAAATCGTCCGGAAAACGCTCCCGATTGCGTTTGACAGCCTCGTTCAAGCGAAACGTAGGGACTTCGTAAAGTGCGGCGAGGCCGGTGTCCAACAACACCTTTTGGCCGCGTATCACCCGGATCAACGATTCGACGGGCGCGGCCACCGCAGCGGTTTGCGGATGCACTGCCCCCAATATACAACGATCCGCGCCAAATCTGCCGATACACTATTGAATGGGGATGACGCAGTCCATCACACGTAACCTGCCCGAGTTGTTCGGCATGCTCATGGTCGTGCTCTGCCATCGGATCCTGCGCCATCGCTTCGCCGAACAGTCCTGGACGCGCTGGCTGCCGATTTCTCAATGGATCGGCCTGGCCGGGCTCGCGTTTGAAATGCCGATCGTCTGGCAGCGGATTCCACCCTCTGACGCCCTTACCTGGCTCCGCGGAATCGCGATGCTCTGGGCGATGGCCGTCACCGGTTCAACGATCGCCTACGTTCTAATTCGGCGGTTCAGCCCCACGCCTCCGGTCGACGCGGGCCGGCGCGCGCTGCTCCATACCGCGCAAACCGCCATCGTCGCCGCGCCGGCGCTTGCCCTCGGTTACGGCACCTTCTACGAGCGCCGGAAACTCATCCCCCTCGAAGTGGATCTGAAAATAGCTGGCCTGCCGAAGGATCTCGACGGTCTGCGCCTCGCACAACTCAGCGACATCCACATGAGCAGTTTTCTCAGCGAGCGGGACCTCGCGCCGGCCATCGACATGGCCAACAATTACAGGCCTCACATCACTTTGGTGACAGGGGATCTCATCACACGCGACGGCGATCCGCTCGATGCGTGCCTCAACGAACTCAAGAGGCTTCGCGCCGAGGCGGGCGTGTTCGGCTGTCACGGCAACCACGAGATCTACGCCAATTCCGAACGCTATACCTCCGAGCAGGCGGCCAAGTTCGGCCTCCGGTTTCTGCGCTATGAGGCCGAAACACTGCGCTTTGGCGATGCCCGGATCCGGCTTGCCGGCGTCGATTATCAGCGCATGCACGCGCCTTATCTGATCGGCGCCGAGCGGCTCCAGCAGCCCGGCGCATTCAACGTTCTGCTCTCCCACAACCCGGACGTGTTCGAAGCTGCCTCGGCTCAAAAATGGGATTTAACCTTGGCGGGTCACACACACGGGGGTCAAGTCACGGTAGAGTATCTAAACCAGCACTTGAATCTCGCTCGGTTCCTGACCCCGTATGTCTACGGCCATTATCAGAGAGAAAGTTCCCACCTTTACGTCACGCGCGGCATCGGCACTGTCGGTGTTCCAGCGCGCATCGGCGCCCCGCCGGAGGTCGCGTTAATCCGCCTGTGCGCTACCTAATCGTCACCGACATTCACGCCAACCTGGAGGCGCTCAACGCCGTGCTTGCCGCCAACGTGGGCCTCTACGATCAGATCGTATGCTGCGGCGATTTCGTCGACTACGGCGCCGACCCCAACGCAATCTGCGATTGGGCGCGCCGGGAATGCGCCACCGTCATCCGCGGGAATCACGACAAGGCGTGTTGTGGCCTCGACAGCACCGACGACTACAACCCTCTCGCCCAAGCCGCCGTCGTCTGGACGATGCGCACGCTCACTCCCGAAAACCTTGAGTGGCTGCGCGTCCTTCCCATGGGCCCGGTCTGGGTGGAGCAGAAATTCCAGCTTGTCCACGGCTCGCCGTACGACGAGGACGAGTACCTTCTTGAGATCCCGGAAATTATCCGGTCTCGCCAAGTCATGGAAGCGCCGATCGTCTTCTTCGGCCATACCCATCTGCAAGGCGCCATTCACTTCCACGAAGATCAAGGCTCGGTGCTGCCGACGATCGGTCCAAACGAAACCGCCAAGGTCTTCACGATCCAGCCCGGCGATTACTATCTGATCAATCCCGGCTCGGTCGGCCAACCCCGCGACCGCGACTGGCGCGCCGGTTGCGCTCTGTATGACACCGCTACCGGCGAAATGGTGCTCCGCCGCATCGAGTACGACATCGCCAACGCACAGCGTAAAATCGTCGAAGCCGGTCTGCCGCCGGCCCTCGCCGACCGCCTCAGCCGCGGCCAGTAAACACTCTCAGGCGATCCCGCCGCGCGCCAGTTCCATAGACGGGACTTCTCCGAATTCGAGCGCCCCGGCCGATATTCCCGCGCCAGGGTTACGCGGCGACACCTTGCCGGGACAGCCTATCGAGCGAGTTGACTTCGTTGACAGGCTTCGCCCGCACCGTTCGGCGGCGCGCGGTCTCACATGGGGTTATTCACCTACTATTGTCAACCGGGAACGGTTATGCCTGGATCCAGTCGAGCAAGACCCCCTCGGCGATGCTGTACGCTCCGGTCCGCTTCATAAACGGCTTTGTGCACCCGCTTCCCGGACGCTTGTCCCGAGGCGGCGTCCCGCGGCGACTGAATGCCGATGAGGACCGCGATGATGCCTTTGTTGTTCGGTACTTGCGACCACCCTGGCACGGCGGACTTGCAGTAAACGGCGGCGTCTACTCCGCCAGGGAGCCGGCGTTGAATATCGGCCTCGATCTGAACCAGACTCGATCCGAAGTTCTGCGGCGTGAACGGCTTGTGCATTACTGATCTGAACAATTCGGTTAAATTTTGGTTCTCGCAAAGAGCCATTATCGATATTTCCTTTCCTTGGTTACAAGGCAACGCGCAACTTCCACCGCGTTCCCATCAAAAAATTTCTATTGCAAAACCTGCGCGCTCAGGTACGCATAGCCTTCGCAGTCGGTCACCCGCCGCCCCGTTCCCTGTTTCACCAAGCTCGCCAGCAAAGTAGCCTGTGACGTGGCGGTGCCAAACTCCGCGGGCCGCACTTCAATCAGAAACGCAGTCTTCCCGGTCCGGCTCACCAAATACCGCCATCCCGGTGAGTTGCCCGGCCAAAGAATAACAAAATCCGCCTGCTGCGGATACTTCTGCCGCATAGCGGACACCATTTGCCGCAGATCGGCCCCTTGCGTCCGGAACGCAACCAATACCTCGTCGTTTACTTCAGGCAGGGTATAAAACCTGCGTGGCCCAAACACCATTTCGATAGCCCTCGCTATCTACTATAGTTCGGCGAGCCGCTTGTCCGTATCACCAAATCTCTCGAGCTGCAGGCCCATGCGGTCCATGATCGAAAGGAACAAACTGCACGCGCGACGGTTTTCGTCGCCCTTGCTGAGGTAATCGAGAATCCGGCCCGTCTTGATCGTACCGCCGCCCTTGCCGGCCAGCACCAGCGGCATCTGATCGGCCGAGTGCGCATCGCCGTCGTGCAGGTTCGATCCGCCGAGCAAAATCGAGTTGTCCAGAATGGACGTCCCGCCCTCGTCGATCTCCTTCAGCCGCTTGATCAGATACGCGTACTGTTCGAAGTGGAATTGATTCGTACGCAGATACATCGCTTCGGCTTCGGCGGCTTTGCCGTTGTGCGTCAGGTCGAGATGCAGCGCGCCCTTCACGCCCTTCAGGAATCCGAAGTTCATTTGCGATAGATCGTTGTTCAGCATCAGCGTCATGATGCGCGTCTTATCCATCTGGAACGCCAGCACCATGATGTCGAGCATCAGCTTCATGTGATCGGGCACAAGTTGCGGCAGCTTCTCGGCCGGGCGCTCCATGTTCGGCTTTGTCAGCGACGGCCTCCAGCCTTCCAGCCGCTCTTCCTTGCCCGCGCGCTCGATCCGTTTTTCCACATCGCGGACCGATTCCAGATACTCATCGAGCTTCACGCGATCGGCGCGGCTGATGCGAGGCTGCAATGCCTGCGAATCGGCCAGCACGGCATCGAGAATGCTCTTATCCATCCGCCGTCCGCTGCCGTCGTCGACCAATTGATCGAACGCGCGCGCGGGATAGATCTCCTTGGTCGCCGGCTTCGTGGGCGTCGCCCACGACACCGCCGAACTGTAAATCATCGACACGCCGTCTTCCAGACGCAGTTCATTCGGCTCGATGCCCAGCGCCATGCTCGGCACTCTGGTGTTCTGGCCGATCTTTTGCGCCAACACCTGATCGAACGACGTGCCCGCGCGGATCACCGCCGGATCGAGGCTGATCGTCGCGCCGGACAGCATGTTCGCCATGCGGCCCAAATGCGGGCTCGACGATTTGACCGCCTCCTGGTTATACAGCCCGCGCAGGAACACGAGATCTTCGCGATGCGGGTTCAGCGGCGCGAGCGCCGGTCCAAGCTCCATCGACGCGCCAGAGCCCTTGGCCCACCAGTGAATCGGCTCAACGCCATTCGAGAAAAAAACCATGGCGAACCGCACCGGCGGTTTGTTCGCCGACGCCCCGGCGGGGAGCGGCGTCGACTCCATCTGCGGCAATGCCAGCGCCACGCCGGCGCCCCTCAAGAAATGTCGTCTGGACGTTTTCATTGTGCGTTCCCTCCTTGCGATTTCACCGACGCGGTTTGCGTCGCCTCCTGCGCCCTTCGATTGCGGAACTGGCGGCTGGAAACGATATCCGCCACCATTCGGGAAAAACTGGTTTCGCCGCCGCCCTTGATCATATTGTCGATCAACGGCTGATCGGAAAGCAGCGCCGTGCGCCCTAGCGCAAAACCAACAAGCTTCTGCGAAAGCGTGCGCAACACCCGCGGCTCCTGTTTCTGGACATACTTCAGCAGGCCGTCGATGCCGGCGATTTCAGTTTTATCCAGAGCCGTCGCGTTGTCTTCGACGGGCTTGCCGTCGGAGTATGTATCGCGCCAGCGTCCAACCGCGTCGTAGCGCTCGAACGGAAAGCCGAGCGGGTCGATGCGCATGTGGCAGTTCGCGCAGGTGGCGTTGCGTTTGTGCGAGTCCAGCCGAGCCTTCAAGCTCAAGCCGCCGAACTGCTTCTCATCCGCAGGAATCGAGCCGGCATCGGCGGGCGGAGGCGGAGTCGGCGTGCCGAGAATGCGCCGCAGCACCCAATCGCCGCGCTTGACCGGGCTGGTCCGCAGCGGCGCCGAAGTCGCGGTCAACACCGCGCCCAGGCGAAACATGCCGCCGCGTTTGAACGCATTCGCGCCCGTCACGCGCTCGGTGCCGTTGAACTCCTTCTTCACGCCATAGTGCTTGGCGAGCGGCGTATTCAGGAACGTGTAGTCGGCCGAATAGATCTCCCGTACCGGGCGGTCGTTCCGCACGACGTACTCGAAGAACGAAACGGCCTCGTCGTACATGCCCGCTTTGACGTCGTCGGTGAATTCGGGGAACTTCGTTGCATCCGCGCCCTTGTACTGATCGAAGCGATAGAAGCCGAGCCACTGGCCGAAGAACTCCGTCGCAAACCGCCGCGCTTTTGGATCGGCCAGCATGCGTTTGGCCTGCTTCTCCAAGCCGCGCGGATCGGCGAGTTCGCCCGCCGCCGCCGCGCGCGCCAACTCCGCGTCCGGTACCGACGACCAGAGGAAGAAACTCAGCCGGCTCGCCAGTTCCCAGTTGTTCAGTGGTTTCTGCGCCGCCGTCTGCGCTTCGACTCGATAGAGGAACTGCGGTGAGACCAGGATTCGCGCCAGCAACGCGCGAATCGCTTTGGAGTGATCGTCCTTCATCGTGTTGTAGAAGGCGCGCAGGTTCTGTTTCTCGGTCTCGGTGAGCGGCCGCCGCCAGGCTTTCGCCGCCAGCTTCAAACAGTCCGCGACATGCCCGGCCTTGGCCGCCTGCTGCGCCTTTTGAATGGCGTCGTACTCGGCGCGCCACTTTTCGACGTACTTGCGCGGCTCGTTCGCCAGACTGTCGATCTGCGCGTACGTCAAATCGTCGATGCCCTTATCTTTGTACGCATCCAGTTTGTACTTGCGCGCCACGAATCCGAACAACGCATCGTGATACTCGAACGACGAGTACAAGTCCATCCACGCTTCGTCCAACTTCTTGCGCGTTGCGTCGTCGAGCATCTTTTCGACCACAAACTTGTCGTCGCGGTAATACTTAATCCGTGTGTGATACCAGTCGCGCTCGGGCTGATTGTAGGCGTTCTCGAACGGCGGCGGAATCGGGTCTCGATCGGCCGGCGTCGGTTCGCCTTGCGAGGCCTGCGGCATCGCAACCGCGAACCGCAGCACGCCCGCCTTCCACGCTTTAAACGCTGCTGTTTTCGGGCGTGCGAGCAAGGCCGACGACGGGCGGCCTTTTGCCAAATCGACCGTCTCGGAGATCGTCGCTCGGACGACGGCGTCACCCACGCCGCCCGGCGCGAGTTCCGCGTCCGCCGATACTTCCATCCCGAACACGCCTTCGGGCATCGCGATTTCCACCGCTACCGAAGATCCCGCGGGGGTCGCGAAATCGTAGGTGGCGCCAGCGGGCGGCAGCGTCAACTTCGCGCGCGATTCCTTGCTCATCGCGGCTAGCAAGGGCTCTTGCGTTCCCGCGCTACGGTCGGCCTTCCGGAACCGCACGACGGCATTCTTCCAATGCACCATCGCCTGATCTTTTGCCACCGGATTCGCCGACACCGCCGACAACACCACGTTGGCTTTCTTCACGCCACGGCCGCCGCGCGCCAGAAAACGGAATTTGTGCGATTCGGTCGCCTGTACCGATTCCTCGGTCAAGATCAGCGCGCGTTCATCGCCTTGTCCGCCTTGCGCACGGGGACCGGCGCCGAGCAAAAATCGCGGCCAGTCAATCATGAAATTCTGAACGCCCATCGCGCCCGCTTTAGCGGCGGCCAGAGCTTTCGCCCGATCCCCGGACGGCGGCGGCAGCTTCTTAAACAACGCGATCACTTCCGTTGTCGGATATCCGGCCGCGGTGTCGTTCAACACGGTCCAAATGTGTTGCGCGAAACGAGCGCTGACCTTTTCGCGCCTGGCGAAGTCTTCGAGCTTCGCATTCGGTTCGCCCAACGCCACGCGGTGCTGATACTGCCACGACGCAAAGACGGCTTTCGAATACGCATCGAGCCCATACGGAAGTCCGCCTTCGGCCGACGCGGTGCGAAAACCGTTCGCCTCGTAGATCTTCTGAATGCGGTTGATGGCCGATAGTTCCAGTCCGCTCTTGCCGGGGTCGCCGAAAAACTGCAATGGCCCAGTGCCGATGACCGCATGTTTGGCGATGTGTTTCGAGGTATCCAGGTAGCGCTCGAGATTGGCGTTGTCGAGAAACTGCACGTCGCCAAAATTCGTGAAGCCCTCGCCGCCCACTGAATCGGCGACGAAATCGCCGTCGAAGCGGATATCGACGCCTGTCAGATCGTGCACGGCGTAGGCGTATTCAGCGCTGGTCAACCGGCGCACCGTAACTTTGCCCGGATCGCCTGCATGTTGCCGCGCGTAGTCGCCGAGGCGCGTGCGAATCCACTTCACCGCGGCAGTCCGCTCTGCTTCGGAAGGCTGCGGCATCTTGGCGGGCGGCATGTGTTTCTCTTCGAGCGCCGTTGCGACTTTCTGCCAGTGCTGGTACTGCTCGCCGACGGCGTTGTGCGCCGTCAACTGCTGCATGCTCAAATTCGCCGCGGGCTTGTTCTCTCCGTGACAGGAGAAGCAGTATTGGCGGAAGGTCGCAGGCGGCTGCTGGGCAATAGCGGCGGCCGCGCAGAAGATCGCGAACGGAAGTTTCATGACGCTGATGGAGCCGAAATCCGGCAGTTTGAGTCTATCACTCGCGCCAGGGGGTACGGAACTACGACTCGCTCGCTCCCGCCATCTGGAACGACGCCAATTTCTCGGCGTCGACGGTAACCGCTGCCGGCTTCACCTCGAACATCAGTTGATAGCCGAACAATCCTGGCATCAGCGCGGTGACGAACTTCAGAATTTTGCTACCCAGCAGATGCAGAGCGCCGTTGGGCGTTAACCGCAACGCGCGATCGAGCGGAATGATCGAAAACTCCTCGCGCACGATGCGATACCCGTTGGCTTCCAACAATTCGCGCGCCGTTTTGCGCGTGAAGAACTTCACGTGGGTACGGTCGAGAATGCCGCGGTCCTGATAATTGAACTGGCCGAACAGGAGGCCGATGCGGATCGCGATGTTGGCGACATTCGGCACCGAGATGACCGCGCTGCCGCTCCTTGGGCGAATCAGCGGGTAGATGTCGCGCAGCAGGCGTTCCGGATTCGTCAGGTGCTCCAGCACATCGAGCAGCAACACCTTGTCGAAATTCTCGCCGTTCAAGGCCGATCGCGCGTCGCCCAGCCCCAGGTTCAGGTCGGCTTGATGATAGCCGCGCAGATCCTCGCGGCGCGCGGGCGTTTCCAAGATATCGACGCCTGTCACTTCATTGCCCGCCTGGAGCAGCAGTCCCGCGAAGTAACCCTCGCCGCAACCGACATCAAGAACTTTGTTCTTCGTTCCCGCCATGCGCTGCGCATAGTAGTGGCTCGAATACGGCGACTCCTTGATGTCGTAGTGGCGGAAATATTCGGCGAACTCAGGAAACTCCCGCGCGCCATTCACCGTGGACCTGTAACGGTAGACCGCCTTTACCACGTCGCGCGCGTACTTCATGCCGTTCACATGGCAGATTTCATCACCGTAGTAAGTGGGAATCGGAATTTCGGCGATGCGGAAGCGCTGGTGCTGCAGCTTGATGATGATCTCGGTGTCGAAGTGAAAATCGTGGGTCATCTTCGAAAAGTCGATCGCCCGCAGCGCGTGTAGATCGTAGGCGCGGTAGCCAGAGTGGAACTCGGTCAAATGTAAGTTCAACGCACGATTTTCGAAGAACGTGAGAATTTTGTTGCCGGTGTACTTGTACAGCGGCATTCCGCCTTTGAGCGGTCCGCCGAAATCCTTCATCATGCGAGAGCCGAAAACGGCTTCAGCCTGGCCCGTGACCAGTGGATGATACATGTGCGCCAGGATCTCGGGCGCGTATTGGCCGTCGCCGTGCAGCAGCACGACAATGTCGAACCCGCGTTCGATGAAGTAGCGGTAGCCCTTGATTTGATTGCCGCCGTAGCCTTGGTTCTTCTCGTTCTTGAAGACTTGCAGCTTCGCGTTGGGGTTCAGTTGTTTGTAGCCCACCGCGAGTTCGAATGTCTCGTCGCCACTCGCATCGTCGAAGACAACGACCTCTTCGACGTTCTCCCACACGGCCGCCGGAATACGGCGAAACACCTTGGCCAGTGTGGTCGCGGCGTTGTAGGCGACGATGAGAATACCGATCCGTTTCCCGCGCGCATCGGCGAGCTCGGGCGTGGTGGGCGGGTACTTGGCGGGTGTGTTCACCGATTCCTACTCCTCTTCATAATACCCGCCTCAAAAATTTTGCTTGACTCTTTCGCCAGATGTGCTAAAAATTTAGCAGGAGGTGCTAAATTTCTAGCATGCCAGCGACAAGCGCCGCGCTCTCGGTCTCGCGCCGCGAGCGCCAAATTCTCGACGTCCTTTTCCGTTTGAAGGAAGCCACAGCGGCGGAGATCCAAACCGCGCTGCCCGACGCCCCTTCTTACTCCGCCGTTCGCGCCCTGCTTCGGATCATGGAAGACAAGGGCCATGTCCGCCACCGCGAAGACGGCCAGCGTTATGTGTATCTGCCCGCCATCGCCGCCGAGTCGGCACGCCGATCGGCGTTGCACCACGTGCTCGATACGTTTTTCGAAGGTTCGGCCGCGGGCGCGATGGCGGCGTTGATCGACGATAACGCCACGCGGTTGTCCCGCGAAGAACTTGACCGGTTGCAGGCGCTGATCGATCACGCCAGGAGGAAAGCATGACTCCGCTCGCTATTCGCTGCATTGTCGGAATGACAATCCTGCTTCTCGCCGCCGGCCTTAGTTCGCATTTGTTGCGGAAACGGTTGTCGGCCTCGCAGCGCCACGTTATCTGGACGGCCGCAATGATGCTTTCGCTGCTGCTGCCCGTGCTCTTGCAATGGACGCCGCCGGCGACAACACTGGTCGCGCGCGGCGGCGTCGAAGTGCAACGGATCCTGATTACCGTTACGCCGGACCCGCTTCCCGCGCCCACCAACTGGCCGCGCGCCATTTGGCTTGGCGGCATGGCGGCGATGGCGCTATGGACCCTGGCCGGCTATCTGCGCGCGGGCAAGCTGCTGGCGTCGTCGCGCGAATTCGCAACCGTCGACGGCATTGCCGTTCGCACGGCGCCGGAGTTAAAGACGCCCGCGGTCGCGCTCGGACCCGCAATATTGTTGCCGGAATCGGCGGCCGAATGGCCCGCCGAACGATTGGATGTCGTCTTAACCCACGAGCTTGCACACGTGCGCCGGTGGGATCTTTTGTGGCGGTTGGCCGGATCGGCCGTCTGCTGCGTCTATTGGTTTCACCCGCTGGCCTGGTGGGCAGCGGCTCAACAGAGGAGAGAAAGCGAAATGTCGTGTGACGATCAGGTGTTAAACACGCACGGCTCAGCCGATGCCTATGCCGACAGCCTTGTTGCCGTGGCGCGCGAAGCGTCCGGCCATGCGACTCCGCGAGCGGTGCTCGCAATGGCGAAACCGAATGAGCTTGAAGGGAGGCTTGTCGCCGTGCTCGACGCAGGCCGCCGCCGCCATGGCGCTGGACTGCTGACCGTACTGACCGCGCTCGCGCTGGGCTTGGCCGCCGTGTCGCCCCTTGCCGCGTGGCAGGATCCCGCCGGCGTACAGATGAAAGGAAGCGTCCGCGATATCGTCGGCGTAATTCCCGGCGCGAAGGTCATCCTTACACTGAAGACCGGCGGTTCGCCGTATTCGTTCGACACGGGCGCCGACGGTTCGTATTCCGTGTCAGGCCTCCCCGCCGGTAAATACGATGTTGAAGTATTGAAGCCAGGCTACAAGCGTTTCTCGTTGGGTGTGATCGAAATCGGCACAAAGATGCATCGCCTTGATCACTACATCGAAATCGGATCGATCCGGGAAACGATCACCGTCGATGGCGGCAAAGCCGAACAGCGTGCCGTATCCGCCGCGACGGCCGAGCCGACCCGCCTCCGCGTCAGCGGCAACGTGCAAGCCGCGAAGATGGTGAATCAGATACGGCCCGTTTATCCGAAAGAGGCCAAAGTCGCCGGGATTCAGGGCTTGGTGCGCATGCAGGCGATCGTCGGAATCGAAGGCCAGATCCTGGGCTTGAAGCTGCTGTCGTCGCCGTCGCCCGAACTGGCGCGCGCCGCGATGGATGCGGTTTCGCAATGGAAGTACTCGCCGACGCTGCTCAACGGCAACCCGGTGGAGATTCAGACCGTCATCGACGTGAACTTCACTCTGGCACCATAGGTAGGGATGCCACGCACAATCGAAGTACCGGGATTGCCGCCGAACAACGCGACCTACTCGCAGGCGGTGCTAATGAATGGACTGGTGTATGTGTCGGGACAGCTCGGCGTCGACCCGGCGACGCGCGAGCTGGTGGAGGGCGGGATTCAGCCGCAAACGCGGCAGGCGTTGGAGAATATTTCGGTTATCTTGAGCGCGGCCGGGACAAGCCTGGCGCGCGTCGGCAAGGTCAATATCTTTATTACCGACTTCTCGCTGCTGGGCGCGATGAATGAAGTCTATGCGCAGTACTTTCCGCAGCGCCCCGCGAAGACGACCGTCGAGATCACGCGGCTCGACAAAGGTGGGCTGATCGAAATCGAAGTCGTTGCGGAAGCTTAGATTTCCCAGACGCGCTAGAGATCGACTTCGAGTCCGGCGACCAGCCCCTGGCCGGTAATTGTCTTGGCGTCTTCGATCGTAGTTCGCGGATTGCTTACAACTTCCTGAGAACTTTTCTTGCGATTCCGGCCCACTATTGAATGCATGAAATCCATCATCCTTATACTCTCAGCGGCCCTGATGGCTCCGGCCGCTTCGATTGTCGTCTTCTCCAACCCGCCGACAACCGCGCCCACCGAAGTTGCCAATCTATTGGCCATTTTGGGGACTCTGGGGCACACAACCTCAACATTTTCTTCAACTTCCAACTGGGCAACGAACCTTAACGCCGGCAACCTGGCGATCATTCCCGACCTCGACCTCGATCTGAATGGGAGCTTGACGCCCTCGCAACGGGCCGAGATCGCGGCTTTCGTCTCGGGCGGACGTAATCTGCTTGTCACCGGGGGCAGCGCTAACACGATAGATACGAACGGTTTTCTGAACGGCGTCTTCGGATTCTCCGTCGCCGCCGCTGCATCCCCCGCTCAAACCAGTCTGAACGCGGCGGCGGCGACGGGCACCCCTTTCGCTGGCGGCCCCGCCACCCTTCCTCCGGCAAACCAGGTGTTCATGCACACTACCAGTTCGTTACCTGCGGGCGCTTTGAGCATCTATTCCGCGGGCGCAAATACCAGTGTCTGGTCTCAGGCCGTCGGCGCCGGTAGGGTCATCTACCTCGGGCACGACTATTTCACTCCCAACGATGCGAACTGGACGGATGTGCTCGGCCGGGCAGTCACCTATGGCGCAACCGATATTCCCGCTTCCGGGGTACCCGAACCCGGTACGATTCTCCTCACGGCGGGCGCGCTGTTGGCTCTTGTTACGGCGAAACGCGGTTGATCTGAGCCGAAAGGCTGGCGAGGAAACGAAGGCGGTCAGGTGCCTCGATGGCACGCAGTGACACGCCGCCAGAGTTCGAGGGTAGCGAATTCGACCGGGTCGTTGAGGGCCTGCGCTAGGAACTCGTCGAAGGAGAGACCAAGTCCGATGAGAGTGGGATGCATCCCGCGCGACAACACGTTGCGCGGGGATTCACTCTAAAATCAGTCATGGGCATCGCCGCCGATTTTGTTCTGATTGTTGTTGCCGGCCTTATCGGTGGGATGCTGGCGCGTTTCCTGCGCATGCCCTTGCTGGTTGGTTATGTAGCCGCCGGGGTTTTCGTCGGGCCGTACACGGCCGGCCCGACGGTTGTCCAAATCAAAGACGTTGAAACATTGGCCGAGATCGGCGTTGCCTTGTTGCTGTTCTCGATCGGCCTGGAGATCTCCTTTCGTGATCTGCGCGCCGTGCGGCGCGTGGCGTTGATCGGCGGGCCGATCCAAATTCTGGGAACGATGGCGGTGGCGGCGGGCGCATCGGTATTTGCACTGGGGTCGGGTTGGATCGAAGCGCTTTGGATCGGCGCGATGATCTCCGTCTCAAGCACGATGGTGGTGCTGAAAATACTTGCCGCCGGCGGAGTGTCGTCAACTCTTGCCAGCCGCGTGATGATCGGTCTGCTGCTTGTGCAGGATCTGGCTGTGATTCCGATGCTGATCATTCTTCCGCAGCTAGGCAGAGCGGACGACCTGGCTTGGCGCGTGCTGAGCGCGCTCGCGCTAGCCGCCGTTCTGCTGGCTGGGGTGTACCTTGCCGGCACGCGGCTGCTGCCGCCGCTGTTCCGCCGCATTCTCGCCTGGGGCACGCACGAGCTGTTTCTGGTCGCAGTGGTCGCGGTAGGAATTGGAATCGGAGCGGCGATGCACGCGGCCGGTTTTGCATTCGCGCTCGGCGCGTTCGTGGCCGGACTGATCCTGAGCGAGTCGGATTTCAGCCATCAGGCGCTCAGCGACGTGGTACCGCTGCGGGACATCTTCGGGCTGCTCTTCTTCGTCACCGTCGGCATGCTGTTCGACCCCTCTTATGCGATTCGCAACGTACCTCTCATCCTGGCGATGACTGCCGTAATCATCGCCGGTAAGTCGCTCGTGGCCGGGGTGATCGCACGCGGCTTTGGCTACAGGTTTCACGCCCCGTGGATCATCGGACTGGGGCTGTCGCAGATTGGCGAGTTCTCGTTTGTGTTAGCGCGCACGGGTTTGAGCGGTAACTTTATCTCGAAGCCGGTTTACGATCTGATTTTGACGGCCACCGTGGTGACGATGGCGCTGTCGCCGCCGGTGTCGTCGGCGGCGCTGCCGCTTGGCCGGTGGTGGCGCGCTCGCCGGGGCGACGATGAAACGCAAGTACCGGCGCCGGAAGCGCCGGCGCCGCAGATGGCGAACCACGTCGTCGTGGCGGGATATGGGCGGACGGGCCGCGCTGTTGCGAAGGCGTTGCGCGAGGCCGGGATCGAGTGCATCGTCATCGAGTCGAGCTACGCGCTGATTGGCGATGTGCGCGAGGACGGATTCGCCGGGCTCTGGGGCGATATCGCCCGCGAGGAGATTCTGCGGGCCGCGCACGCGCAGGAGGCGCAAATGCTGCTGTTGACGATGCCCGATCAGAGCACGGTCGAACTTGCGGTTGAATGCAGCCGCCGTTTGAATCCGGAACTCGTTCTGGTCGCCCGCTGCACGAGGGCCAATCACCTGCGGCGGCTGCAGGAACTCGGCGTGACGGCCGTGCAACCGGAGTTCGAAGGAGGGTTGGAGATGGTCCGGCAAGGGCTCGTCCGTTGTGGACGCGCCGGCGAGGAGGTTGGTCCGATCATCGACAACCTGCGGCGGGATTTGTATGGCGGCAAGGTGCTCTGACGTACCGCACGCGGGGCGTCCGGTCCCCATTCCTACGACAACAAGTAATCCAGATCCTCGGCGCGGAGGTTGCCGATGACGGAGTTGTCCTGGCCGAGGATTGCTTCGGCCAGATCGCGCTTGGCCTGCTGCAGTTCGAGGATCCGCTCTTCGATCGTGTCGCGCGCGACGATGCGGTAGGCGAACACGGGGCGCGTCTGGCCGATGCGGTGTGTGCGGTCGATGGCCTGCGCCTCGACAGCCGGGTTCCACCACGGGTCGAGCAGGAAGACGTAATCGGCCGCGGTCAGATTCAGGCCCGTTCCGCCGGCCTTCAAGCTCAGCAGGAACAGCGGGCAGTCGGGATCGGACTGGAAGTGCTCGACCGGGGTTCTGCGGTCGGATGTTTGTCCATCGAGATACTCGTACTTCATCCCGGCCGCATCAAGCTTGGGCTTCAACAACGCCAGCAGACTCGTAAACTGCGAGAACACCAGCGCCTTGTGGCCCTCCTGCACGATTTCATCGAGGTGTTCGATCAGCGTGTCGAACTTTGCCGAGACGTCTTCGGACTTCTCGTCGACCAGCTTCGGATGGCACGCGACCTGACGCAACCGCAACAACGCTTCGAGTACGTGAATCTTCGACTTGTTGAAGCCCGACTCCTTGATCTTCTTGTCGAGATCCTTGCGCACCTTCGAGAGAATCGCCGTGTAGAGCTTCCGCTGCGACGGTTCGAGTTCGCAGTACAAGACCTGCTCGGTGCGGTCGGGCAAGTCGCTCGCCACTTGTTGCTTGGTGCGCCGCAGAATCAGCGGGCGTAGCGCCTTCCGCAGCCAGTCGCGCGATTCGGGATCCATCAAGCCGCCGGTTTTCGACAACATCGTCGCGCCGAGCAAACCTGGATTCAGGAACGCGAACAAGCTCCACAACTCGCCCAGATGATTCTCGACCGGCGTGCCGGTCATGACGACGTTGTGTTTGCCGCTTAGCAGCCGCGTGGCTTTGGCGGAATCCGATGCCGCGTTCTTGATCGCCTGCGCTTCGTCGAGCACAACAGTCGTGAACGGAACGTCCTTCATCTCGACGATATCGCGGCGCAGCGTGCCGTAAGTTGTGAGGATGACGTCGTGTTTGGGAATGTCTTCCTTGCTGCGTGTCGTGCCGGTGAAATCAAGCAGCTTGAGCTTCGGCGTGAATCGCCTGGCCTCGGCGGTCCAGTTGAACATGAGTGACTTCGGCACAATGACGAGATCGGGCGGCAGTTCCTCGCCGGCCCTTCGGCGCTGGCGATGCAGTTCGAGCAGCGCGAGCATTTGAATGGTTTTGCCCACGCCCATGTCGTCGGCCAAACAACCGCCGAGACCGGACTCTTCGAGAAACAACAGCCACGCGAGGCCTTCCAGCTGATAGGGCCGCATCTCACCCTTAAAGCCTTTGGGTTGCGGCGCCGGCGCGAGTCCATGCGCGCCGCGCAGCCGCGTGCGCGCCTTCTCGAAGGCGGCGTCGGTCGAGACGTTTTCCTTCTCTTCGAGCAGCGCGTCGAGGATTGCCGCCTGCGGCAACTTGAACCGATAGGCGCCGTCGACCTCCTTGCCGACGGCCTCGATGGGCGCGTAGCGCCGAATCCACTCCTCGGGCAACAGGCCGATGCTACCGTCGCCGAGTTTGATGTAGCGCGACTTTTCACGCAGCGCGGCGAGCAGCGCGGGCAGGTCGATCTCCTGCTCGTCGAAGCCGGCGGTGGCGCGCAGCTCGAACCAGTCGATGCCGCTTGAAACGTTGACCTTCGACCAAGTCATGTTGCGGATCGGCTTGCCTTCGGCGAGAACTTCCCAACCTTTTTCAACGAGCGCATGCACGGCGGGCACGAAGCGGTGGAACGGGATCTGCCACACGCGGCGGTCTTCTTCAGCGTGGCGGGCGGGCGTGAAGTGCAACTGCCGCAGTGCGAGCCGAGCCGCGTCGTGCGTGGGCCGATCGAAGACGATCATTTCGGAAGCGTCTTCGGCGAGCGCGAAGTCGCCGTCGTAGTCGGCGGTTTCGACGACACGGGGCGCGTCGTCGTAGAGAAACGTCAGCGTGCCTTCGGCCGAGTTGACGTGTGCGTCCATCTGCAGGCGCAGACGGATTTTCGGCGTGCCACGGACCTCGTTGGGCTTGAGCTTTTTCGGCAGATCCCACAGCGGCGGGCGGCGCATGCCGCTCATCAACGCGAAGACGTGCGGCCATTCGGCGCGCGGAACATTCATCTTCTCGCCGTTGACGGCGTAGCGCAGCCAGGCGGCGGTGGCGGGCGATTCGAACTCGCCAATCTTGTGCCCATCGAAGAGCACCAGCCGGCCATCGATGAAATACGTTTTCTTGAGATCGACCACGTCCTCGCCGTTGGTGACGGTGAAGCCGACCTCGATCCAATCTTCATCGGCGAGTTCCGCCTTGGCTTGTACTTTCCACTTCGCCTCAGACCACTCGACTTCTCGCCAGGACTCCTTCAGATACTGCGGACCGACAACGAGGCGGTGTGTCGGCGCGAGCGTTTTCAGAATCTCCGGCAGCCGCTCCCCGGCGAGATGGTACGTGTTCCGGATGTTGTCGTTCATGTAGAACGAACTCCACGAGGCATGCTCTGGCAGCACCAGGAGCATTTCGGAAAGCACCGCGCGATCGGTTTCGTCGGCTAGGCGCCCGACATCGGAGCGAATGAGGCGGAGCTGTTTCGGCGTTGAGAGCTGACCGTTCCGCTTCCGGTCCTGGTAGTAAAGGTCGAGCTCAATAGAGGCGTGGATCGACGTCGGCGGGATGGCGAGACGGTAGATGATGTGCTCGGCGAAGGCCGAGTTTTCGCGGTACGCGGCGTGGCCTTCTTCGTCGAGGCGCGCCGAGTGCAGCAGATCGTGCCAGTTGGCGCGGCGCGTCGGAACGAACTTTGTCGCTTCAGTTTTCTCTTGCGTCGGCTGATTGATTGCCGTCAACAGCGCCCAGGTGTGTTTGCAGAAGCCGTTCTCGCGGAAGAAGGGACATTCGCAATCGAGGAACTGCTCGCCGGCGACGACCTCGTATGTCGCTGTGCCGTGTGCGAACGCGCGATAGAGGCCGTTTTCCTGCCGCGGTGTTTCGAGCAGATTCTGCCGCAGAACGTCAAGTCCCTTTTGCCGCGCCCACGGTGGAAAAAGGCCCTGATACTTGCGCAGAAGGTATTGCGGATCGGCTGGCATTGGGACTACAGGAAGCGCGAAAGCCTCTCCATCGCCTGCTCGAGAATCGGCCGTTCGACGGCGTAGCAGAGCCGCACACGTCCTTCGCCGCCCGCGCCGAAAGCAACGCCGGGCGCAAGGCCGACGCTTGTTTCGAGCAACAGCCGTTTGCAGAAATCGAAGGAATCGGTGAGGCCTTCGATCTTCGGGAACAGATAGAATGCGCCTTCGGGATCGGGCACGCTGACACCCTTCATCTGGCGCAGCGCGTCGAGGCAGAAATCGCGATTGCCCTTGAGCATCGCGACGAGTGAAGCCACCGATTCATCGCCCCATTCAAGCGCGGTCTCGCCGGT
>Ga0169931_10005499_pt1 | contig 19310 bp, 8 predicted proteins | sample Kivu_15m_20L_FD_129675 | JGI IMG/M metagenome (GOLD analysis project Ga0169931, IMG submission 129675) | Freshwater microbial communities from Lake Kivu, Western Province, Rwanda to study Microbial Dark Matter (Phase II) - Kivu_15m_20L... | ecosystem: Environmental > Aquatic > Freshwater > Lake ... | reverse complement strand
GTCTAATCGATTTTGTTCCAGACTCATAATCCCTAAGCAAATATTTTTGAGTTATGTTTGCCTCTTTACTAATATTTTTCTCTACAAAAAGCTTCCCCGACTTTCCTTATGAACCTTTTCCTGAAGAGTCTAGAAGAAGATTCTAAGTAGAAGATTTCAATTGAAAAATAATTGTTATTGTTTTGTCAGTAATACTTATCGGTGTTACACAAGGGAAGTCATAGCAAATCTGATTCTTTTCTGAAGTAAGTTGCAGTATAGATGTCGCTTAGAAACAGTGAGCTATCTCTTCGTTATGGTTTTCTCAAAAATTATGCAAATATTCAATCACAAGGTTAGTCTTTAATTTCAATGGCTTCACCTCTTTCTTTATCGCTGCACTTGGATACCCGCTAGAAAGATAAAATACTAACCATAATATAGTAGTAGCCTTACCTGATAAACTAGCTTCTTTAACTGCTCAAAATTAAAGCCCTGAGTAAAAAAAGATAGTTAGTGTTTTTACTTCTTCAACCTGGAGCATAGATTCTGAGTCAGATCAAGCACTACAGCAAACAAGGAAGCAAGTACTGGGTAGTCATCAACAATCTATCAATCAGAGATGACAATCAAGAAACGATTCGAGTATTCTTATAGGATATTTTGTAGACTATCTAAGCCGACACTTTTAGTAATTTCAGAGTATTTATCGTCCTTTAGAAGAAAAACAATCGTTCTGCAGCCCTATATTGCAACAAATATTTGATGCGTCTAGCCCGTAGTTAGCACAACCTTGAAGATTAGACCTTCTACTAGAACCTCATAACCTAAACAACCCACTCGTTGCGTAGCCAGTTGCTTCAAAAATTGAACAAACCGATAGCAATAGGGAAGTAGCTGATAACTAGTCTGATCAACAGTACTATCAGGTAGTAGGATTAGTCTTTGGGAAGCTAGATCGAGGATAGATTGAAGTCAATGTTGGTTTTTTTCAAGCATTGTCTCAAAAAACATGGGGTATATCCTCAGAAAGATAGAAAGATTTTCTTCAGAAATATGATCAGAAAAGCTGATAAGTTAGAAGTGCTTCAGAGCGGCTCAAAGGATAATTTTTATTAATTCATGGCTGGATAATTCAGAGGTATCAATGGAGTCACTTCCAAGATGATTAAATAAGAAGTTTAGGCGTAGATTCTTTTGGCTAAAAGAGGTATCATGAATGCAGGTTTCTTCAAAGGAGTTCAATCCCAATAACCTAACAAGTAATTTATGCTATAACATATCAATATAGACAAGTTCAGATAAGACGCTAAATAAATGCGACCATAATTCGTCCATCTGCTGACCACAAGTATGCACCTTAACAACTATCTACTCGATTGTTGGGATCATGCAAGTTCTAACTGGTAAATAGACGGTCTTACTTTACAACTTAAAAGAATATGTCGATAATTGTACGGAGGTATAGCTACTAACGCCCATGAGCCTACTCTTGGATAGATATAGAATCGTATTTCTTTGCTGCGATTGATGAATGTGGGCAAACTCAAAGAAGTAACCACTACTCATTGGGTCGAATTAACAAATACTAAATAGATTAACATCTTATTAACATGCCATTTTGCACAGTAAATGCAGTCTTTAATCAAGCCATCACAATCTTTATAGAATCGCCATTCTACAACTGGAAATCTCACCAAATTTGATAGCTATAGAGACTTCATTTGTCGTAAAAAATACGTTCTAATTGACGGATAGACTGCTCATGAACTCGATATTAACTAGAAAGATATAACAAAATACTTGATATAGAAACAAAAAGTATAGGGAACTTTCTTGATTGGTGTAAGGAAAGGTAAGCCGGTTGATATAAGTCGACAGCAATAGATTTTAACTAAACAACATGAATAGCTATCGAAATTGCTGAGTAAGTATAATATCAGTATGATGTTGGCTGGGTAGCCTATGCTTCAACTGACATTCAAATGATAAGATCCAATTATATTCCTTAATCCATACATATTATATAATTTGATTTAAAGCAAAAGAAGGTAAAAAAATGAGTTTTATGAGTATGATCGAGGGTGTCGGGGTTCCCTTGCAACTCAAACCTGATAGACCGGCTATAAGTTACATGATTTCTTACGAATAGCATAGACTATAGCAGGCTAACGCATCGATGAGACAGCATAGATAGAGAGATCTTCTTTAACAAAATCACAAATTATCGCAGTTGGTCAAGACCAGAGAGAAGTAGGGTGCGGGTCAGTGCTAACAACTCTTGCAAAATTTACTTATGTGTCAGATTGAGGTAACCATAACATAATATAGAATGATCGTATGAGATAGATTTTGAGTCAGTGGGACAGCTAGCGCAGAAAACACAGCTAATAAATGAAAGCAATCTAAAATACTTACAGGATGAAAGTATAATAGTTGAAAATATAATTGGTAAGGCAGTTCTAGGTTCAACTGATGACTGTTCGTGAAGAAAATGCTGGAGATTTATCGGCTATTAAGGAGATATATAACAATAGATTGGGTCAGATAACGAGTTAGATGCAGAGGTATGAGTAGAGTCTGGCTTTGAGGCAGATGTAGTTGAGGAATAAGGAGGGGCAGTTGGCTATTAGCGGAATGGCTGCTAAGTAGCTGTCGGTTAAATATGATCTGGTAAATAAACAGAAAATAGAGGCGTAGGGTAGGATTGTATTGATGAGGGAGGATGCGAGAAGGACCTAGGAAGATTTTGTCAGAGTCAGGAACCAGTTAGTTTCTTAGCTAGAAATGGCAAAGAGATAAGTGTAGGGGATTGTCTCATAGAATCAACAGTACAAACAAAGGCATTAGTCTTTGTAGAGCACAATAGATTAACTCAGAAACAATATATAGAACCTTTAGAGAATCAACAAAGGTATTGAAGATAGACTGAGACACAGTGAGATCTAATGTCTATCTCTGAAGAAATAGATAGCCTAATACAGGAGCAGAAAGACCACTCAAAATGTTTTTGCCAAGGATGTCAAGTAGAAAGACGATGGTAAGGAGTCTTAAAGAAAGAGGAAAGATGATGGCAGTAGTAGGTTGTAAAAAGAAAGAGATGATAAGTAGGAGATCAAAGAAGAAGAAATAATCAAAATGAAACAATAATACTAATCTAAAATTCAAAAACTTTAATAATCCCTGAAAACTAAATAGCAATAGATGGGAACATACCTATCCCAGAAAGAAGGAAGTTAATCAAAATGGCTGTAGCGTGTATAGAAAATGTAATCGTGCCTGGAATAGCTGAATGTCTAATGGGTTCGAAAGTAGAAGTAGCTGGGTACTATGTTCAGAACTATCGAAAATACTTTCATGCGTAAGTTGTAGGAAAAGGATAAACTTATGGAGGAGAAAAATAAACAAGTTGTGCAGCTGTAAGAAGAAAGAGATGAGATGATTAAAGGTATTGGGGATAAGGCTAAGGAAGTTAACGATTTGAGATTACAGTTGAATAGACTCAAAAAATGATAAGAAAAATTATTTTTTTATATTCTTCAATAAAAAACAAAAATTATATTAAAAGACACTTTCATATTTAATTTTACGATCTATCATCTATTGTTATTTTGATATTTCTTTTAATGATACCTAACCTTCCCTCCCCTATTATGATCTCTCGTAATAATCCTCCTAGGCCCCCACATCTCCCTATTTTCTCTTCTCTAATTCTCCCCAGTTTCCTTGATATGTGTCAGCATATTGTGCGTATTGGCCAAACACTGTGCTTGTTTCTTCATTCGCATGTTATCCTGAAAAGTATTTATCATCATATTATTTTTGTTGTGGTAGAACATGTGTAAGCAGACTCGTCGAGAAGGGAAGTCACATACCATGTCTTTTCCGGATTATATTGATGACATGTATATTTTAGCTGTGTAGGTCTAGGGAAATGTTTATTTTGTTAGGATTTGGATGACGTTGGGGTTTATCAGTCTGAAAGCTGTTATCAGTTTGTCTTCAAATTACTTTAGAGTTAGTTAGGGCGACTTTTTGAGGCCACCAGTAAAGAGGGTCATAAAGGTATTGGCTTAGTGCTCGTGAAAAAATAGTTTAGCAGTAATTTAAGGGTGTTAAGCTAAGAGTTGATTTCTTAGTAGTTCGAAAATGGTGATAGTAGTCTATGGGGTATGAAATCTTATGCTTGCTTTTACTTTTGGAAGCTGATTTTAGTCTAGATTCGTAGTAATCGTGATTTATTTAGGAGTTTAATTAGTGAGATTAGATATTTGTTTCAATAAAGATTTTTTCAGTTATTATTTTGTTTGAGTTGTAAGTTATAAGTTCTTCACAGGCTAGAAGTTGCTATACTAAATTAAGCATTTGAACTGTCCTTACTGTTATTTCTCGTACTTACTTGCATGGATTTCGAGTACCTACAATTTCTCAACTAAATGTTCAAAAAATTGAATTTTTTTATTATCGAATTACACCAAACATTTATCTTTGAGTCTTTTTCCTTAGTATTCGAGTCTGAATCTACATCTGCCAAAATCTATGCACGTCTAGAATATTTCCCTTAAATTTTATTTCTTTATGCCGATGAGCTCAATACACTCAGCATTTATTTTCTCAAAATAATTAAAGTAAATGTTCATCGGCTTTTAGAAAATTCGAGTATTTAAACAATGTTTTTTGTAAAAAAGTTAACCTTTCATCTCATTTCCAAACTAAATTTCATAGCCATTTTGCACTTTTTTATAACTCAGAACGTCTTCCTCTTTCAGAAACTAGAACATTATATTCGGAGTTATCTGCGATTCGATATCAGTGATGGTGAGTCTGACACTGTTGCTGTGAGTTGCTTCCATAAAAATTACTGTCTCTTTATAATAATCCACTCTTAATTCCCTTCTTATATAATCTCTTAACTGTCATATGAAAGTGGTCAAACAACCCACCAAACACCACAACTACACTCTAGTCGCCAAAGTCGGCAGCGGCAATTTCGGCTAGGCATGTCTCGTCCAATCATCCCTCGATCACTCTAAATACATAATGAAAGTACATTCCATCTTATCTAGAAGATATCGCTATAAAACAGATCGAAATAAGCCAAACAACATATCCTAAAATAAGTTCAACTGATGCAACAACTCAAGCATTGCTATGTAGTCAGATACCTCTAATCTTTCGTAAGTGGCAAAACTGTTTGTATCGTTATGGAGTATGCATAAAAAGGAGATTTAGAGAAACAGCTCTAGCAACGTAAAAAATAAAATAGGCCTTTGAGTTAAAAATAAGTTCTAGAATGGTTGATACAGTTATTGTTGGGACTCAAGTATATTCATTAGAAAAATATCGTGCATAGGGATCTTAAACCTGATAATATTTTTATATCCAACTGTAACGAACTCAAAATTGGAGATTTTGGTATATCTAAACTCATGACATAAACTTTCGATCTAGCTAAGACCAAAATCGGAACTCCCTTAATAATGGCACCGTAGATATGGTAGGATATGAAATACAACCAAAAATCAGATATTTGGAGTCTCGGGTGTGTTTTATTCAAGATGATGACTCTAAGATATCCTTTCTAGGCTGACAGTAACCATATTTATATCTAGACAGCGGTGCGCTTATGTACAAAATCATGGCTAGAAAAGTCCCCCCTGTTACTGGCAATTACTCTTAAGCACTGAAGTAACTATGCCATCAATTGCTTGATTTTTAGCCACAGAAAAGACCATCAGTGCATAAGATACTAAAAATGCCTTTGATATAGAGTCAGTTGGGTAAGACGTTGGAGAAGACTATAAATTTATACGATTAGAATATGGGAAATCAGTTGATGAGTAAGAGTCCTAGTGTGAGTTGTTTGATGAAAAAACGAGGATCTACTTCACTGTCTGGGTCTGGTCGTATGGGAGGGGAGGAGTATACCAAGATGATGTAGTATAAGCAGAATTACCCGATGTTGTTGTAGTAGAATAGATGTTTGAAGACGTAGTTGTAAGGTTTGAAAAGCTAGAGGACGAAGTTTTAGTAAACAGTGCAGGAATGTTTGATGAAGATGCGGGAGGGTAATGCGGGTAGATAGGAGATTATTGGATAGTTCGAGCAGCTGGTGCTTAGCTATCTTTATCCGTGATAGAATATTATATGCCAAGTTTATCATAATGATAGTAATGTTAAATAATTGTATGATATACATAAAGCTATGTTCATTTTTGATAAAAACTATATATTTTTTTATATTAAGACTAACTATAATTATTTTTATTTTTCATGATAAACTAACTAAATTCAATATAGTAATAGCAATCATATTATTAAATGTCCCTAAAATGCAATCTAGAAACCGCCATCCATATCCACCAAATACACCTCAAATAACTCCATCAGGTCGGATGGGCACAATATCGTATCCATCTGTCATATTCGCCACAAACACACAAACACAAAGTATACATATGCACATACAGGTACCCTTCATGGCGTACAATATAGTAATGTCTAATACTCACAAACCTGGAGTCAACTAGCCACGAATAGGTCAGGATTCTTCTCATTGTTACTCTAAAAAGTTTTAAGTTAGATACTTGAATAATGGGATTGAAGATGACACTACTTACTACTTCAAAGTATATATGGATCTCTCTCTGCTTTAGGGAATCACTGTGTGGTTGACCATCGACCTTCTTTTTGCATAAAACTACAGCTCAGTACCCATTTTTTTACTTAGAAATTTACAGTTATGAAATCATACTAGGCTACAGTCTACAAATTCCATTAAGTATTTTGCTTCCTACCTGTTTCTTTTGACCATTTTGGCACCCTAAGTCTCTCTGGAACCTACAACGCCACCCTTATGTAGTACAAGTTCCACATGAACTAAGACGATTCTCTTTTCGTGAAGAGTGAGTTTAAGGATCTAATCGAATATTTCCAAGCATCGACCTCGGGATGTATCTACATTTTTATGCAGATAGACACGGAGAGCTTTTGGCTTTTTATAACTATTACAGAGTTATGCTTTAAGGATAACTTTCAGGGATACAATCAAAATTGAGCAATTGCGCAAAAATAATCGGTGATGGTTTGCAAGTAAAATTCGCAAAATTGACCAGCAATAAAAAGATAATTAAACTTTTAGACCAGTTGCTAGTCTAAAGCAAAGAAAAAATAACCCATGAACAAAAATCATAGTATGTATAATTAGTTCAATAGGACATCCAGAATATAAAGATGCTGATATACCACAGTTGGAACGATTTCAATCAATACATCTCATAAAATTCATAAAAAATAATTCCCTTTCTCGAAGACAGCTACTAGCAACAAGTCAGATAAAGACTCAAGGCACATATTTTTAGTCATAGAATTAAAAATCATGATTGGACTTTTAGCAAGTATAACCAACAATCCCAGAGTCATAGATAACATGCTTTGGTACTTAACAAGAAACATGCTGAGCAATAATAAAAGTAGCTTTGGCATTCTTTGTTTCCGATATAGAAGACTAGTGATTTTGAGGACTGGAATAAATCGATTAAAATATTTTAGTAGATATACTAGACTGGTAATGTAGGTGATTGCAAACAAGTCTCATAATCATACTAGCATATAATCGTACTAGTGCATGGTTTCCAGGCACATAGGAACGATCTAGTGGATCTAAAACTATGTCTATAGGCCAAACATAACATAAAAGCCTATATAAGTGCAGCTAACGTAGGTCGGACTGAAGACTCTATCTAAGTATTAGGTAAACGACTATCTATATAACTGATCAAATATTTGTAATTGGTAAAGAGGCCGTACAAGTTGAGTTTTATAGGTCATTCGATGGGTGGAATCATCATCAGAAGCGCATTGATTCATATGACTCATCTAGCATAACATTTTCATGCTTATGTTTCGATATGTACGCCTCATCTGGGGTATCTTTATTCTACTTCGAAATTGGTGCATGCTGGCCTGTGGTTACTCAATACTTGGCAGAAATGTTAATCGATCATTTAACTATGTATGCAAGATAAACCTGATCTGAGATAATGTTTTTTGTACAAACTAGCAGCTCAACCCTTGTTGAACAATTTCAAGAAAATATCATTCATAGCTTCATGCCAAGACCAATACGTGCCATACTAGTCGGCTCGGGTATAAAAAGATGCGATAATACTGACATAGCAGATAGCAGATAAGGCAAAAAGTGAGGTGATTTGTGAGATGGTGGATAATATGTTGTGTGAGGTGAAGGCTAATTAAATCAACAGGGCTGATGTTTTGTTTCATATAGAGGAACGTAATTTGGATTCTTTTCTTGGAAGGACGGGGCATATCAAATTTATATGCGATCCTTACTTTATCAAACAGTTTTGCATGAATATGTCGAATATGTTTCTATGAAGATATGACTCTGATTTAAATATTTTTATATTTATAGACAATAAAAATATTATTTAGTATTTAGAATCAAAAAATAAATATTTTTAGCTTATTTTTTTTTTGTATTTTTGTGTAATTAATTGTTAGGATTAGTCTAAGCTATTATTTCTTTTATTAAATGCTATAAGATAATATATATTGGCATTTTTAAGCGCCTTTTTGTTATGAAAACTCAGTTAAATAAGCATTTTTGGGTAGCAAATCTGACATTATGACTCTATAATCTTTTTCTTTTTTTAAACTAAGCTATGCTATGTACTCCCTGCATTTTTCTGTTGATTCTCCATCAGAATACAATTCAATTTTTTCTATAAAATAGACAATTTTCATAGAAAAATATCACAATATCAGGGTAACACTTTTCTTGAACCTCCTTTCGATCAAGCTGTTGCTGTTATCCTTTGAAGATTCCTTTAAACTCGATAATTTTTTGAGCTGCACTGCCACAGCTCCGTGTTTGATGTTCTAGGGATGTCCACTTTGTACTCCTCTTGCCTTTAGCCATCCCATGACTGAGTTTAGAACCACCTGACCTTTTTATTCTCTCTCACAGATGTCGATTTCTTTGATGTTCTTGTCGTTATTGATCAACTCAAGGCTTTATACGTCAGTGAAGGACTCGTTGGTGGAGGCGGGTGATAGGCCTAGATGGTTCTTCTCTGGATTAGACTCGTAGCTATTCTCCATTTTTCTCTTACAATAATATTATGAATAATTTCAAATAATTTTTGCATATAAGTAAAAATCATTTGATATATTAGCTACCAAAGTTCAAAAATAGATAGATATGTTCATATTTTTGTGTTGAGATCATCTATGTTTGTATCAACTAGCCTGCTTTAAGATATTATATTGATTTGTGATGAAAGAATAAACTTAGAAACAAGATTATTATGACGTCTATTTATAGCATCCTAATAATAAACCTTTGCTTTACTTTATGTAAATCAGAGCTACTCTCGTGATGCTTTCTTTGGGATAAAAACATATTCGAGATCTTGATCATAACGATATCATCGGAGTACATGTCAATCGATAGGGTTAAGAACTTTATAAGCTCACTATTAGTAGCTTTCCTAAACGTACAAGTTGGTTGAGAAAATAACGAAGATGCCTCGAAACTATTGATATTTGGCTAGAAATAAGCTAAAAATAAATAGAACATATCAAAATAAATCTATTGAAAAAAATCACCAATAGAAACATCAAATCTTAATAAGAACTTAGACTATTAGCTTACTTTAATCCTAACGCAGGCTCAAACTCAAAATCTCATCTGTAAAACATAGCTAAAATCGCATAAAAATATACAAATTTCAAAATAGATGTAGTCTTCACTTAAAGAAGAAACCACTGTAAGGAACATCTTGCTACAATTGATACTAAAAAATACCAGGGAGTTCTTATCATTTCAGGAGACGGACTCATGCACGAATTTGTAAATAGCTAGGTCTGTGGTAGACTACCAGTAGTTCAGGTGCCAGCTGGTAGCGGTAATGCCTTCTGCAAGACCCAAACAAATATTTCAGGTGAATAGTGCACAGATTAGACTGCTTTATATATAGCAGTTAAAGGCAAAATCACTTAGTTAAATCTTATAGTAACTGAAATTTTACATAGAAAATGTAGCTATAGAACGAACCTGCACCTATTTATTCTTTTTTGAGTCTATAATGGGCATTTCTAGCAGATATCGATATGAATTCATAATTTTTGCGTATTTTGGGAGGACTCAGATTTTAAGTATACTCAGCTTATCGATGTTTGGCCTTGCAAAGGTATCAAGGAAAACTTACCTATTCACACCAGTAATCTTAGCTGCCTCCTCTTGACAAGCCTCTTGATGGTTAGAACTATCAGACTATCGAGACTACCTTCCTTAATGCTATTTTTTGTTTCATTCCTTTCATATCAGACAAGTACAATTTTGCACCACTACTTGAGATCAAAGATCGCGATATTGACATGCAGATAGTCACTTAGGCACATGGTCGATGGGCTTTGGTCAAGTATCTTTTGAGTGCGTAAGATGGAGGGCATTTTGATAAGTAAACAAAGACGGTTAGAGCTGGATTTAATTTTGGACATGCCAAAATCAAAAGCTTTAGACTATAGCCTTCAGGATAAAACAAAGGAATATTTGGAATCGATGGATAGCGATACTAGGCTCAGCGCATGCAGGCAGGAGTTTCCTAAAGAAAATTGCTTGCATTTTATTGATACGGTTATCTTCGATGATTATATATAAATAATTTTTAGTATGAATATATAGAATACTAGACCAGAAAATTCGTCAGCAACCAAACAAAACAACCAAACATAAGAATTTTTTCCCTTCAAGCTTAAAAACAACTCGAGTAGCAGAAATCTAGGCACTCCGCGTATCACTCGAGAGTCTTACCTCACAATGCCCGATTAAAGTGAGTCTCCTTTCAACAATAAAAGGAAGATTCAAGAAGGCTAGTAATGTTTTTCGGCATGCAAGACTGTCAATTAAAGTAAATTTATGGTTACGGGCTCTGTTAACTTGAAATCGACCTAGTACTCGAAAAGAAAGTTTCTCAATGTGGTCAGCTCGGAACACTCAAATCGTGTGATTTCATAAAAAAACAACAGAAATCAAAGCATTAATCAAAGGGTTGCATCTTTGTCAAAGTTGAGTCTCAATGATCATAGTCATCTTAAAAGCATACCTAGTCAGATGAATCAGACTCAAGTTGTAGCTAAAAAAGTATTGATAGCTGCGCAGAAACCTGTTGTGATTTTTCCCTAAAGAAAAAGATTGATTCTTGCTTAAGCTCATCGAAATATTAATGAAGTTCCTAGAAAACTTATGTTTAGACCTCAAGAAGTGATCCATCAGGCTATTTTTAGACCTCAGCAACGCACAAATCAAACTATTAGCCAGCCTCAAGTGACTCCTAATCAACCAGTGAATCAAACAATAGTAGTGGCAAGACAAGTTCCTCAAAATACAGCGTTAAATGTAACTACAACAGTAAATCCTCCTCATCACTCTCAGCAACCGATCGTTCAGGCACAAAGTATACAACAAAGCGTAGTGATCAAAAGACCTTCTTCAATAGTTCAGTACCAACATGTAAGGAGAATGCCAGTTAGGCGATCAGCTCCTGTTCAATCAGATATTCCTGCTCAAAATATACCATAAAAAGTATATTCAGTTGCCGCAAGTGCCATCAAATAGCTCGAAGTCGTATCTCCAGTGATGTCTCAGGTCTTAGTCCGTTAGGCCAAATCATAAAATTTTTCAAGCAATCAACTCTCTCAAAAATAGTAAAAAATCAGTTAGATCATCTAAAAACCCCTATAATGTTTGAAATCCTTGCCTTCTTTTAAAGACAATTTTGACTACGGTTTCAGACAAAATACAGTTGAAAACAGCAGAATAGTCAGATCTCATGTTACCTAAGTCAGGGAAGTTATTCCTCATGTAGAGGAAACTAATATGCCTCTTACTGAGAGATAAGTCAAAAGTAATGTTCCATGTTAAACTCCTCAGTTGTACAAACAAATCACATAAAAAGAGTTCATCTAGGCTGTATAGGCTCACGCCAAAAGCTAAGTTAAAGATCTAAGCAAAACTCTAAGACAAAGTCTCGACAAACAAAAATAACTTTCCCTAAAGATATAACAAAGCCTCAGCTCAGTTTAATCAAAAACAAAGCAACTCACTCAATAATACAATCTTTCCCAATCCCAATCCGCAAAAAGAAACATCGATCTCATGCACAACATATCCTAAAAATAAAACCTTCTAAAATCCAGCAAGCGACTCTACCCATCCTTCGCCTAAAAATAAAATCTCTAGCCAGTGATGTAGGTAGACAAGTTACGTGACCAAATAATGAAACGAATCTTTTCACAATGATGATCGGTATTTATAAGATTTAATCAATATTTAATTCTTGCAAGCATATTAAGAGCAATATCATAGAATGTTGGGAGGGTTGGGGTTGTCAACGAAGGACGGGACGAAGGGCTAAAATTAGAGTTAGTGGGTTGGTTAGTCTTAGATTTTTTAACTTTATAACTGTAGTTGTTTCTAGGCTTATCTTTGTAGTTGTTTCTGGTATTGACGGTAGCTCCACTACTCGTAACGGCGGTTCTAGTCGCGAGAGAGGAGTGGGACGGATGCTAAGGGTGTGCCCTCGGGATTGAGCACCAAGATGTATTTGCGATTGTTGGTGCGCTGTCCCTTTCCGGCCTTCATCTTCTGATAATATAAATAATATTTGTCAACAACTCAACATCTCCATTTGTTCTCACAAACTCATTCAAAATGAACTACATATGAGTATCTTTGTGTTAATATCTTCGGTAAAAGCGATTGAATCAACTAAAGAACTGTCTTGGAGCCTAGCCTGAATGTTGCCTGATGATTACTGGCGACTGAAGCTTACAGAAGGACAAGCGTTTTTACCGTACATAACAGATCTGCTTAGTAAATAAAATATTAATTCAATCTAACTGACATATGAACAATAGTTAGTTGAGCCCCTCTCCTTCCAAACGCAGAAAAATATTTTCGTCACTAACTCCATCTAAAAATGATAACAAACTCTAAAAGAACACCAATCTGAGGCTATAGCAGCAACTTCAAGATGTTATTCAAAGGCTCAGTGACAAAGTAGAGAGGGGAAAACAGTTATAGATATAGAATGCTAAGCTTAAAACTGAGAATGCGTTTTTATAAGCAAAGTTTTCTCGTTAAAAACAGTTGTAGATGACCGTGGGTAATCTCTAGAGCAAAGTTAATGCGGCAAAAGAGGCTTTGAATAAGCTTAAAGGAATGAATTTAGATAAGTAGATACAGGCGATTATTGATATATTGAACTGATCATCTGTATGTATTGATGACTACAAGTATTAAAGCATTTTGATCAATCACCTTAAAAAGGTATAGTTTTATATAGTTAGGCACTTTTTTTTAATCTTTTTCATTACTAATAGATCAAAAAATAATTATTTATGAACAGTTTCTTTTTTTTCTGCGGGCCTTGCTTAACTTTCACCTATCGAATTGAGTTCTTATGTCATATTCTTCAAGTTTTTGATAACATGATTTTGAAAAACATAAAATTTCGATTAAATTAAGAATCGAGCACTCTTTTTTTGTTTTCTATTTTGGCTGATCTGACTCAATTAACCTTATCAGTGCGTTTCTAAATAAGTTAGCCTATAATAACATTATTTGAACGCTTTCTCCATGAAAAAACACCACCCCAAAAGCAGCAACTCCCTTCCAAAGCCCACATCTGAGCCCCCTAAGCCTTCATAACATGTCCCTTTGACCATAAAGTTCAACCTGACTAAGGATACTCTCGCTTGTTTCGTTGGCTAAAAGAAAATATCAGAAAAAAAGTCAAAGAAGGGCTACAGAAGCAAGAGAGCGCACAAAAAATATTAGTCAGTGTTCTCAGACAAACATGAAAATACAAAAGAGAATGAAAATAAGAAAGGGGAAATTTTATGGATAGGCGAGTGCGAATAGATCTTTAAGTAATCTCTGAATTCCATCGTCAAGGAGATCGAAGAAAAAGGACTGTAGTGTATCTGGAGCTAGGGCGAAGAAGATGGTTAAATTTACGAGTAGTAAGACACCAGCCAAATTTGGAGTGTAAGTTCAGTCAATGTACCAGCCGAAGCTTAGCTTTTCAACCCACTCCACAACCACACCTAACCCAACGATTCTTCTCTAAAAAGCTATGGTAGCACTATGGACCTTCAGACTCAGAACAGTTATTACTCTGGCTACTCTTACAGTCAATATGGTTAGTACGATCAGTACGTTTCTCAAAACTACGATCATTATTCTTTCACTAATGATTACCAAAATTACGGAAATACCCAGTACTACTCATACAGCTCTAGAAACTACTCTTAGGGAAGAAATTTCAATCTACGACCTGAAAGTATTTGCAACGATCCAAGGACCACTATCATGATCAGAAATGTTCCAAATAAATATACCATCAAATAGCTTTCGGAAGAAATCGATTAATGTCTGCCTAATTGCTACGATTTTCTATACCTGCCTTGCGATATAAAGAATCAGTGTAATGTCGGATATGGTTTCATCAATTTTGTCAACACATAAAAATTGTTGTAGTTTTATGAGGAGTTCCAAGGCAAGGGATGGAACAAATTCAGAAGCGATAAGGTAGATTTTTTGTTATGTAGATATGCAACTTGACCTACGCTCGTTTGCAGGGACTCAACAGTCTGATCTAGCACTTCTAGAACTCAAAAGTACTCAACCAAAAAGATAAAAAGTATCGACCGATTATCCGTTCTTTTGATAATATTGGCACTCTTGTCAAAAGCCAGCAGCTCATCTGATTTCAATCATTACCATATTCATATACATACATTATAAAACTTAAGTGTTTGTCTTATTTGCCTTGGTAAAATCACTTGAAAATATCTATTGATATATAAGATTTGTTTTATTGAATTCATATCAACACTATTATCATATCATGGAGTAAATCAAGCTAACCGACTCGCATAGATTCTGGCTTTAGACTACTCTTCAGAACGGAATATAAGTCAGCATGCAAATGTCAAGACTTGATGCACCTGAATAAACTCCCTTCGTTCACAAATATTCCGCAATATAGTTGCTCAAATAGCTCAACCAATACGAACACTAGTATCAATTCATAGTAGATTGCATACTCGGTGACCTCTACAACGATGTATAGCAAACCCACGATTCTGTGACAAGTTACCATCGTGCTCTGAAATCTACATTCAATCTTACACCCCAACAATCGCATTCATTCACACAATATCTCATAGTTATATACAATATGCTTGGTCTGAGTTATGTTAATAGGTAGGATTTTGAACAAGGACTCGGTTGTTTGGCTAAATCTTGTCAAATATATGAAGCTTATAGAGAAGTTCCTGGAGAAAATGTGTATCATAATAGATCTTTCTAGAGTAAGGGGAGAAGTTTTAGGTTTTTTTACTAGGGAGGTATCGATCATGATCAGGTAGAGGACAGCCACACATTGACATTATTTTACTTAGCTCAAGCATTTACTAAGCTATAATTAAGGGAACGTGCAGCTTAATATTGCGGACTTACTCTTCAACGACAACACTAAAACGACAAATATGAGTTAACTTAATTCGTAAATAATCTTATTGGTCTGGCTGAGTACTACCAGGGCACTAAACACTTCGCCCAAGCCCAGTACATTTACATGCTCGGTCTGAAGGTAATTCCCTAAGGCTAGAGAAAACAACTCAGAGGAACTTTGCACATGGGTATTGGGACCATGTTATGCGATATGCTTGAACTAGCATGTCATCGTCTTGAAAATAATGATGTTAAAGAAACAGATAATGAGCTAGTCAGCAAACAATTGCTTCTTTTCAAGAATTTCAGTCAACCTTTTCCTAAAATAATTCTTCCCCATGATGCGTAAACCTGCAAGTCTTTGTTCAGACAGTCGAATACTCAACTAAAAAGAGCATCATAGATCTATATTCTCGATGGATATGTGACCTAGCATATCGATATACTTTTTACTCAATCGAGGCTATACAAATCACTTACAATCATCGAAAATTCAGTAGAGAGAAAAATATCGATGCTATAAAAGAGACGAGATATGCTCGAGCCTCTCATAAAGGAGCTTAACCCTAAAGCTTATCCAGCTACTTGGCAAAGAATTTTAGTCTAGGTTTCATAGATCTATAACGATCATTTTAATTTGAGGGTGGCTAACTTGACTGATGGAAAAGGTATGCCTTCTGAGGAAAAAATCAATATGAGCTGTCAACTTGGTAAAAAAAATATAAGCTACTATAAATAAATAATAAAGGTTTTGTAGTAAGAAAAAGAAGCTGAGAAAAACTAACAGTATTTCAGAAGCATCATAAACTCAAAAATCAACGTAGCTAAAGCGACTTCTAAATTATTGAGTACAGATCGGCAACAAAGAGTTGAATATTTAAAGTAATCTTTGGGACTATACAACGCTATCATTTAGTATATTAGTAAGGGAATCCCTTAGAACTTGAGGAGTTGTTTCAAAAAAGAACTATAGCTGACTAGAGAGATGATCGCCATGATGCCTTCTAAGATCGATAGGATCAACTATGGAAAAATGCACTATATCGAATGATTAACATTATAAATATTTTAAAAAAACTAAAAAAATTTAATATTTTTCATAAAAAAATCAGAGTAAAATCACTATACAGCTCACATCATCGCTATCAGCACCCGATCTTTTCCTTGCTTACTAACTTAACTCGATAGCTATTGAATCTTTGTTCCCTGTTTCTTATCTTAGTTTTTTTCTGATAAAAAACGATATGTCGCTATCCTTCATGAAATCGAAAAGTCCATCTGAACCCATCACCACAAAATCATCTTGATATGTCAAAGGATGTACTGAGATATCTGCTTAGGTGATGACTCCATATTTTCTGGCGGAAGTGTCTCCAAAAGCTCTAGAGAGAGCGAGTCCTGGACCCCAGCTGCTTTTGCCTGGAGCCCATATCCTGTTCGGCCCAGCAAATTTATCTTTTCCTATCTAGATAGGCCTGATAACTCCTCCACACGTCTAAATCCTTTTCTTTTATAAAGGATGGTCTGGTTTGTGAGGGACATTAAGAGCATTAATTGCCACTCCAGCGCATAAGATAGCTTTTGAGTCACCTATGCTTATGGTGAATACTTGATTTTAGTGTAGCAAAAGAGCAACAAAAGTACACCCTGAAAAAGCTATATCAATTCCTGATAAATCGAGCTACATTTATACTTTTTTAATGACATTTTTGATGAGTTAGTGCGCTTGAGACTAAAATTTAGGATGCTATCTTATGACTTCTTGCAAAAATTCTACTTAAATATATGCTTACTATGTGCGGTATTGCATACGAAATCGGCGATTTGTTTGCCATTAGCCCCGTGACCATCACAAATCACATAAATTCCCTCTGAAAACATAACAGAATCTTGGTTAGTATTATGTTTTTCTCCCTTTATTGAAGCCCCAAAAGCCTACACCTTGTCTTTAAGCTCCTATTTCTACTATACTTGTCTCAGAATGTTTCTTTGCTTTATGTCTTTTAGAAATTTGTTAAAAGAAATGGCTAAGTTACGCTAGACTCGTTAGTTTAAACTTTTTCTAGGTTGAACTGAACTATTCAAACTGTTTCTTAACTATTTTCTTATGTTTTATTTTTATTATGCTTTCAGGGTCTTCTTTTTTAGGAACTGAGTTTTCGTAAAAGAAATCGTTTGGTATACTGGTACTATTTGTTTCAGACATGATTTTCGAGTCAAGTGACCTTGTTCGAGAAGGATCTACAGCTCGCTTCGACTTTTTTAAAAAGAAGAATCTGTACGTTGATTTATTTATGACCATCTATTACAGGTTGTAGGAAACATGTGATTGCCTTCAGTTTTTATACGAAAGGCTGAATACTTAGGTTTTTCCTATTTGGGTGATGCCTCTAAAATTCTTTTTTTGATTCGAGAAATTGAAATTTTTTTAGTCTTTTTGGTTTACATATATTGTTCGATTATTATGTAAATATTCTATTCTTAAATATGTTTGATAATAACAAAAACATCAGTCAAAATGCTTTTACAACAAAATATGTCATAATTAAAGTTAAAGAGATAAAGATTTTTGTGCAAGATATTTTTTTTATAAAATTTTTGATTTAAATATGACTAATTTACTATCTTTAATACCTTTATTTGCTTGTTATCAAACCCATAGTATAGTATATTGAGATATGATTGCATATATGAGTCTATATATGATATGCAATTAATGATGAAATTTTCCAGTTCTGCTACTGAGTTATGCTGAGAACTTTCTTTAACTGACATACACATACTTTTTACACAAAGCCATCTCTAAGCTTTAATTTTGAAACAAATAGTTGGCTAATATTATTTCTTCTAAATACTCTGAAAAAGACAAAATATTTTTATTTTAGTTCAGGATATCATCTGCAAAGCACAAATCAATTTTTTTTGATAGATTTAAAGCTTACTGGTTCAGTTAAAGCTTAGCTATTGATTGTATACTTAAAAGTAAATAAATTGGCAGAAGATTTTATAATTCTTCCATGAGTTAAAAACCATCAACTGAAGAGAAACTTTCGATCAAAGATTACGAAGTAGTCAAGTAGCTCGGTTCTGGCAGCTTCGGCAAGGTCAGACTTGTCAAAAAGAAAGGCTAGTATACCCTTTATGCTCTCAAATCAGTCCTCATGAACAGACTCAATCAGAAGGAAAAAGACAACGCACTTAATTAGATTAGACTTTTGGCCTCAATAGATATCCCTACTGTCATTAAATACGAGGGATCTTTCTTCAACCTTTAGACTAACGAGCTGTGTATCCTGATGGAGTATGCAGATGGGGGTGATCTTCAGGTAGATATTTTTTAAAAAAGAACAAAGTCATAGAAAGACAAGACGTGAGCCCTGACGATGGATTTTAAGAGAAAGGAATATGGAAGGTAGCTTACGAGTTGCTACTTGGACTGAAAAATTTACATTAGAATAATATCATTCATAGGGATCTCAAGAGTGCCAATGTGTTTTTCGTCAAGGGAGTTGCTAAGTTAGGAGATATGAATGTATCTAAGCTGACCTAAGATGGACTTTGTTCAACTCAAACCGGTACGCCTTATTATACTAGTCCTTAAGTATGGTCTGGTTAAAAATATGGCAGCAAATGCGATATATGGTCTCTTGGATGTTTGTTGTATTAACTTTGTGCGCTGAGAGTGCCATTCAAGGCTCAAGATTTTCCAGGCTTGTACCGTCGAATCACCAAAGGGGAGTACTCTTAGGTTCCTTAAAAATACAGCGCAAATATGAAGAGTCTGATC
>Ga0169931_10005498_pt1 | contig 19311 bp, 29 predicted proteins | sample Kivu_15m_20L_FD_129675 | JGI IMG/M metagenome (GOLD analysis project Ga0169931, IMG submission 129675) | Freshwater microbial communities from Lake Kivu, Western Province, Rwanda to study Microbial Dark Matter (Phase II) - Kivu_15m_20L... | ecosystem: Environmental > Aquatic > Freshwater > Lake... | reverse complement strand
GAGGAGTTTGAGAAGGGCAACATCCATGTCGATAAGTGGATGGTGCTCGATGCGATCAACTTGTTTATGGGAGCAGTTAAATCGATGCGGTATGTCGTGCGTAATCACAACCACACGCTACTTGGTGAGTTTGATAACGAGCAGGACGCACAGAAAGAAGCCGCGTTTTATATGGACATGACGGGCAACATTGCCGCTGTGTTCAGAAAGGAGGAAGTGAAATGATTAGTCAAGAAGATTTAGTGACTGTGTTGGAGATAGCGCGGGTTGGGTTAGCCATGAACTTTGATGAGATTGGAGAAGAGTTGGACTTGTCCGATGCAGAACTCAACCGCATACGCAATGACTTAATTAAAACATTGGAAGGGGAAGTGAAATGAAACTAAAAACATCTGAACTACAAGGGGCCGCGCTCGACTGGGCGGTGGCGAAATGTGAGGGGTACAAGCCACAAATTGAACGAGGTATGGTGTGGTGTCGCCCTTTTCATGGGTCTTTTGCGCACTATTGCCCCACAACTGACTGGGCACACGGCGGCTCAATCATTGAGCGTGAAAGGATCGGGTTCAAGTACACGGGCACGGCAATGGAGTTTGTCGCATGGGTGAACGGTGAACTTTCCACGGTGCATGACCACTATGGCCCAACCCCACTCATTGCCGCGATGCGTTGTCATGTAGCAAACAAGATGGGCGATGAAGTGGAAGTACCCGATGAACTTTTACAAGGAGAGATCGCATGAATTGGTTAAAGGAATTGTTCTTCTACGACGCTGAGTCTTTTACTTGGTCTGCTTTCTTACGAGACTTATGTATGTCAGTTGCTCTTTTGTTTTTGATGTTCGTCGGCATATGGTTAGCGTATGCTATTTTTGGTTAACTACTACAAGGAGAGATACACATGAAACTTCTTACACGAGAAGACATACTTCGTCATGTCGTTGAACGGCATGGTCGCTACAATGCGTACGAAGTATTGAGTGCCATGTGCTTGTACGACAATGTGACGGGCAGTTACATCGCCGCTGACATTGCCGATGTAAACATGGATGAGATGCGCAAGGTCAACTACGAGTTTGATCGCAGACTATCGGACTTGCCCACCGATAGTGTTGACCAGCACACCGCGTTCTTTGCGGAGGTGCTCAGCAAGGTGCCTGACTCTGCGCTGTGGGTTGTGCGTGAGAATCTGCGCTTTGCTCTTGGTGACTACGAGCACCCGCTGTTTTTGAAACAGATACGCAGGTTGCGATTCGATCTCAAGCCGGACTTGTGGTGGCACTTCCCCCATGTATCAGTCAACAACCCAGTAATGATTTCGTACACGCAGACTCGTGACAAAGGTCAGCGCGACATTCAAACGCCAATCAAAGTCGGTCGTTATCTCCAACAGTTTTATGGGGATTGGCTCACCGAGGATCAGATCCGCATGATGGCGAATGGTGTCAAGTCACACGAGTTGCATTGGGCTACGACTGCCGCAGACATGGAGCACGTGTATGTTAACGGCGGTATTTACTCATGCATGTCTGACTCGTTCAGTCACTTCGGCAATGTGCACCCCGTCCATGTCTATGACTTTGAGGGGCAATTCAAACTCGGCTATCTCAAAGACAAACTGTTCAACAACAAGATTGTTGCGCGTGGGTTTGTGCATGAGCCGAGCAAGACTTGGGTGCGTGTGTATGGCAACGAGGCTGACTCACTCAAAGATACATTCAATGAGTTGGGCTACGAGCGAGCCGATGGCTGGGTGGATGCGTACGTTGCCGCTGTCAAGAATGGTGAGTATGAGTACGTCATGCCGTACATCGATGGTGATAATCATCACGTCACATCAGACAGATTCAACGGCAAGTCGTGCTTCCGTATCGGCTACGACGGCGATCACTACGCACACAATACGCATGGCTACTTGGAAGAACCAGCCAGTAGACATACCTGTGGCTCTTGCGGTGGGAGTGTGGATGAGGATGATATGTACTGGTCTGACTACCATGACATGCACATCGGCGGGTGTTGTATCGATGACTATGAGCATGCATACACATGTCGAGGTCATCAAGACTGGGTAGAATCCGACAGTTGCGTGCGCAACGAGAGCAACGACTATTACTACGAGCGAGACTATGCCCGCGAGGTTCTGTGCGAGACAAGTGATGGCTCGTGGTATGACATGGACGACGTTGTTGAACTTGACAATGGCGACTATGTGTACGTCGATGACGCCATAGAGATCGATGATAAACGGTTTGCTCGCGCTGACTGTGGCGTTGCACTCGATGTTGTGTACTGCGTCAATCCAAGCACGTTGCTTGCGGGTCAAGAGTGTGTGGACTTCATCGACAACCTAGACTTGGACAACGAGCCGAAGATGGTCGATGACTACGGCAACGAGATGCTCGTCAACTGGCGCTCGATCAGGGACTTGATGTTGTTGGCTGGTGTTAACGACGACTATCGCGCTGAAGTTGCACGCACATTCAACAAGCACACGGGCTTTGCTATTCGTCCTTACATGATCCCCGTGTCTTTAATCTAATCAAAGTGGAAAGGGATACACCCATGAAGATCAAAACAAAACAAACCGTTGAGTACTACAACGAACGCCTCCATGACATGCTTCGCTACAAGCGTCCGCATGGTAGTAAATCTGAAGCCGCATGGATCGAGCGTTTCATCAAGCCGTATCAACCCCAACTGATTGACGATGCCGCCCTTGTTGTTACTGTAAACAACTCGGATGGAAGCCAACCTCACATCATGTTCTCATCGCACACCGACACTGTGCACATGGAGGACGGGATGCAACACATTGCGTACAACCGCACCACGCACACTTACTACAAGAAAGACGGCAAGTCCTTGGGTGCTGATGATGCGGCGGGTGCATGGGTCATGCTGGAGATGATCGATGCCGGTGTACCCGGTGTGTATGTGTTCCATCGATGCGAGGAGCGAGGTGGCATTGGGTCAGCACACATTGCAGACAAACACTACGACTTCCTTGAGAGGTTCGACTACGCTGTTGCGTTTGATCGTAAGGGGTCAACATCTGTCATTACCCATCAAGGCATGACTCGCTGTTGTTCTGATGCGTTTGCTCAAGCGCTTGCCGATGCACTCAACGATGACGGCGTGAGTATGTATGTGCCTGACGACACTGGTGTGTTCACCGACACTGCCAACTACACCTCTGACATACCAGAGTGCACCAACCTCTCATGCGGTTATGACAACGAGCACAGTGGCAACGAGACGCTTCATGTCCCCACACTGTTTGCTCTGCGTGATGCGTGTCTGCGTGTTGATTGGCAGAACCTACCTGTTGAGCGCAACCCTGCGGTACGAGAGGTCAAGAAGTGGACATGGGACGACTACGCCCCGTTCGCCTACACTTACAACAAGAAGGACAACGACACGCCGTACCTCTACAACATGACACGCTCAGAGATGGTGGACATGGCATACACAGATCCGGAGACTTTAGTTGACCTTGTACGAGAGGAGTTATTCGGTGAGCAATTAAAGCAGTCGCAGTACCAGTACGACAATTCAATCAACGACATCTATTTTGAAAGGGGTAAACATGATCGCTATTGATAACAAAGAGTACAAGCACATCAAGCTGTTGCTTGCCTGTGTACGCAAGGACTTACAGGCTTACCTGAAAGATCCTTCTGACTTCCGCTGTGGGTACTTCCAAGACGTGCTCTCGGCTGTGATCGAAGCAGAACAACTACTGAAGAAAGGAGAGATGCATGAGTAAGTATGTCTACACAATCGAGGGGTGCCCTCACAAGTTCAAGACCAAGCAAGAAGCGATGGACTACGCTAGTTTTGATCGTTGGATTGAGTACATGAACGGCGCACCCCAACGCCTGACGATCATTGCAAGGCACACGCCAGAGCAGTATCGTCGTTATCGTCAACGTCTTTTAGATAAGGAGAATCAGCATGGGTAAGTATTTCGACCCGAGGTTTATCGAAGAGAACAACCCCGACTACGCTAAGTACAAGGAGTTGTTCGATGCGCTGGAGGAGACCATGGTGGGGCATACCGAGGACTACCTGATCCCTGCTCTCACCACGCTACTTGCCATAGTGGCAGTGGAGTCCGATGCGCCCAAGCGCAAGGTGTTGTCTTACATCGCCCACGTGCTTGACACCGTGTACGACCGTCCGGGGTATTTCAAGTAGTACTACATGTAGTGATTGTCAAAAGTTTTATTTTTTTGTACAATCTTTTACTGGTGCAGTTAAATTAAATAGGAGATACATATGCACTACAAAGACTTTCTTTCGTTTGACCAGACCGTCAACCTCATCAAACACGTAGGCGGTAAGCGCACTGTCCTCGTGATGGGTGAGAACGGCATCGGCAAGACCTCACTGCACAAGGCACTGAGTGCTGACCCTGACTTCGCCGACTTCATCAAGCCCACCCCTATCGACTGCACGCAGTTGTCGGACGGCTCGCTCTACATGCCGGACATTGATCGGGAGCGGGGCGTGTCTCGTGAGTTGCCCAACGAGCGGCTCGGTCTGTCCTTTGTCAATCAGCGCGGGGCGACAGACAGTAAGCCTGTGCTTGGCATGTTCGATGAGATAGGCAAAGTGCCTCAGTTCGTTAAGAACATTGTGGCGCCCATCTACTACGAGCGCAGGGTTGGCTCGATGTTCTTCGCTGATGGGTCGGTGTGGTTTGCCGCAACCAACCTTGCAACTGAGGGACTGTCGGACTACATGGAGCCGCACCACCGCAACAGGCTGGTGATTGCGTACATGCGCAAGGCTTCGCTTGATGAGTGGCTGACTCGGTTCGCTATCCCCAACAGGTTGAACGCTATGTTGTTGGCGTTCTTAGAAGAGCATCCGATCTTCTTTGACTCGTTCTTAGATTACGCAGAGGGAGGTAAGTACTATGGCAAAGACATTGAGAAGGACAACCCCGGCATCTTCAACCCCAACACCGTTCAAGATGCGTACGCTTCACCCCGTTCTATCCATGCGGCCTCTGACATTCTCGACGTTGCTGACAAGCTCGACCCCCACACACTGGAGCAAGCCCTCAATGGAACAGTGGGTAAGGCATTTACCTCTCTCTTGATGTCCTTCATGCGCTTCGGACAGCAGGTGCCTTCTTCGGGTGTCATAAAGTCTGACCCCCTCACCGCTCCAGTTCCCGCCAACAAACTTGCACAACAGATCGTTGTGTTCCGTGCCATCACGCAGTCAAGATCACGAGACGATGCAGATGCGTTCACCACCTACATCAAACGCCTTGAGCCTGAGATGCAGTCGCTTCTGTGCCGCCGCGTGTCCGAGTCTGACGATGCCACGCTGGGTTTGTTCTCTACCGTCCAGCCCTTTGTCGAGATGCTTAGCGACAATCGGATCTACTACAAGGCTTAGTCATGCACAACCTTTCTCCGTGGGACAGGCTCACGCCCCAACAAAGAGTGAGCGCTGTGAACGTTGACATCATGAACCACGCTATGTTCAGTACGTTGTCGGGTGCAGTGATGATGGGCAACTTGTTCGTAGGCAATGACGTGAGCACGGCTGGTACCAATGGTCGTGACATCTACTACAACCAAGACTTCTTGCTTGCACAAACGCGTAAGCAGTTGCGTTACATCCAAGCACACGAGGCGCTACACATCACGCTCAAGCACACGCTTGACTACAAAGACTTGGCTACCAAGTATCCACGTGAGTGCAACATTGCGATGGACTACGTAGTCAATGCGTTCATTGAGCAGACTGATCCACGCTTTGAGTTTGTCGAGCGTCCACTAGATCCTGAACCATTGGTTGACCCCAAGTATTTCGGGCGATCCTTTGTCGATGTTCTGCAAGATCTACTGCGCAACCCACCGCCTCAAGAGCAACAAAGCGCAGGTGGTGGACAGGATAGTGAGCCGCTTGATGAGCACATGCCTGCACCAGCAGACATACAAGAGGATGAGTTGCGCCAAGAAGTATCCGATGCGCTCAACAGTGGCGACATGATGCAGAAGCGCCTCGCTGGTGAGGGTGGTGGTGGCAACCCATTGAAGGGTCTGGGCGTTGATCGGTCGACTGATTGGCGCATTGCGTTGCGTGACTGGTTCAATGGCGTGAGTAAGGGTGACACCTATTCAAGAATGTGCCCGCCCAATCGTAGGTTCTTACCGCTCGACATCCTTATGCCCTCGCACTTTGATGTAACAGCAGGCGAGGTTGCGATCCTTGGTGATACCTCCGGCTCGATGGAGGGCGTGTATCCCGTGATGTTCGGAGAGATCGCCGCCATCTGTAAGCAGGCTAACCCTGACATGGTGCGCTTGATCTGGTGGGACTCTGAGGTACGCAGTGAGCAGGTGTTCAAGCGTGGTCAATACGATCAGATCGCCAAGCAGTTAAAGCCAGTGGGGGGCGGCGGTACTACTCCACAAGCAGTAGAGAAGTACTTGAAGCAGAAGCAGTACCCGTTGACTGGTGCCATTTGGTTGACCGATGGCTACCTCACTCCTCCCAATTCTGTTTGCAAGAACGAGTTGTGGGCTGTGATTAACAACGACTTCTTTAAACCCAAGCATGGCAAGACCATGCGCATCCACGTGTAAGGAGATTGATATGGACTTGAATGAAGTGAAAAAACAGATGGAGCTTTTCGATGAAGTTATCGGTACAACCAACGAAACAGGAGATGAGCAAATGGATCAACAGCAAGAAGTTCTTCACCCCAACCCCGTCGTCAACAAAATGTTGATTGCCAACCGCGAGAAACGTGCACAACTCAAAGCGCTGGGCCTCAAGGAGACGCACAAAAAGCCAAAGAAAAAACTTGTCAGACTACCTAGAGAGACTAGCCTGCGTGTGCCTCCGTTCCTTCAACCAACCAAAGAAGAATTTACTATCAACATCTCTTCTGTACAGTCTCGGGTCATTAGCGAGTCGCTTCAGACGCTGCGTAATTTGGGTTGCACCTACGAGGTTGGTTTGAAAGGACAAGTATGGCGGCATGGTGTAGTGCCGGTTGTTGCTGATACTAAAGGTCGTACGCGTGCTTTCAAGGGTAGTGCTGTATATGGTTCGCGTAGTAGATACATCCACCCATTCATTGCAGACTTGAAGGTTGGCAAAGTTGTTGAGATTCCATTCGGTGACTTTAGTCCGAAAGATATTCAGTCGACGATGTCGTCACTGGTCATCAAAAAGTATGGAGCGAACAACGTGACCTCGCACATCGATCAAAAAAGACAAGTTGTAGAACTACTACGTAAGCGCTAGTTAATAAGAAAGGAGAATACACATGAGTAGATATAACATTGACACCTGTGCACTGCTGGTTGAGTTGACCACATCATCGTGGACTGCACGTAAGCTGGACAGGAACGTAAGCGAAGAAGTTGTTAGCAACAAGGGTGCACAAGCGAAAGGTGCGGCTCGGGTCAACAAGCATCTGCTTGCTGGTCGCAATGAATTGGATGTAGTGGTTGCGCATGTCAACTCTGCACGTGAGTATGTTTATACCCACACCTTGCCTTGGTCTGATTCAGGCCTTCGCTTGTTGCCTTCTGCGCAGTTCACTGCGTTCAACGATGAGATGAGTAAGCGTGAGGAGCAATTCAGTACGCTCGTTAACGACTTCATCACGATCTACCCCACGCTGATTACTGCGCAAGCGATGGCATTGGGTAGAATGTTCAACCGCAACGAGTATCCAGACCCCAAGAACATCGCGGGCAAGTTTGCTTTCCGTGTCAACTACATGCCTGTGCCCCAAGCAGGTGACTTCCGTGTTGACGTGGGCAACGAAGCGCAGAAGGATCTGCAAGCCAAGCTTAGCAAGTTGGCTGATGAGCGCATCGATGCGGCGATGAAGGATGCACGTGACCGACTCAAAGCGCACCTTGACCGCATGATGGAGCGGCTCAAGATTGAGAAGATCAACGGCAAGGTTGTTCGGGGTCGCATACATGACTCGCTGATCGAAGGCGGGTTGGAGTTGTGTGATCTGTTAAAGGTGTTGAACATAACCAACGACTTGCAGTTAGAGGCGGCTCGGGTTGAGGTCGAGCGTGTGTTGAAGTCTGTCACGCCTGATGATCTGCGCGAGCATAACGATGCACGTACCGAGGTGCGCACCCAAGTGGCTGACATTCTCGACCGCTTTAAATTCTAAGGAGAAAGCAATGAATCAAATACGTATGGAAAATGCCATGGCTTTAGCAGAAACTTGTTGGCAAAAAGCTATGACTAAAAACCCGGACTTCGTGGAGCGCTACTTGGAGTTGGCGGCGGAGTTATTGTCAATCAAACATCAAGTCACAGGCGATGAGTTTAGAGAGTACTGCGCCAAGAACGGTTTGAGGAGGCCCGCTAACTTACATCCGAATGTATGGGTGTCGGGGGTACGGGCTTTAAAAAGCATTGGCTGGATTTCTCCGATGAGAAAGGTTGAGCCTGTGAAGATGCACAACCACATGCCTACAGTAACGCTGTGGCACAGTAAATTGTTTGGCGCAGACCATAGGGAATAAACATGAGACCGCTACGCGTATTGAAGTTACACCAAGAGCACGACATGGACTTTGTTGCCGTGTGCGTGCTCGACATGCTCAGTGATTTCCCCGACCCCACGCCGACTCAGACCATAGTGGACGAGTGTGCCAAGGATAAAGTAGCATCCGCCGCCACTACTCACAGGAAGCTGGGTACATTGAAAGCGATGGGGTTGGTCAGCGAGCACCTGCACCCCGAGGACAAAGACGGGCGCAAGTGTTACATCAAGATCACTGATACCGGTATGAAGTTACTCAACGAATGGGAGGGCAAATTTGCACCACCAAAGCGTGAATGGGTTGGGCTGGATGGCGAGATACCCGGCTTGGGTTTAGTTACCGAGGAGTTTTATAACGGGATGCTTTTTGCCGAAGACATTTTGAAGGAGAAGAACGCATGAAAGATAGAATCATCCTAGCAACAGTTGTATCAGGAATGATGATCCTTGTTGCCGCCATATTTTTTATCGGTGTACACCATGGATCTCGTGTTAAAGCCATGGACATGGTAGAAATATTTGAGGCAGGAAAGAAAGAAGCTCTACGAGTCTCACCCCGTCCATCCCTAGAACTTGAACTGACCTGCGCCAACGTATGGGCTGGCAGGGTCGCACCTCCGGAGGTATTAAAATGAGTGACAAACCTGACATGGTCAACAAACCCCCTCACTACAACAAAGGGGGCATCGAGTGCATCGACGCAATCAAAGCTGCATGCGAAGGGTTGGATGGATTTGAAGGCTATTGCACTGGCAATTCAATCAAGTATTTGTGGCGCTGGAAGCACAAGAACGGCGTTGAGGATTTGAAGAAGGCTCACTGGTACATCAAGAAGCTTGCTTCGGAGATTGAGTGATGGGGTTGTTCTGCCCTTCATGCGAGGGTGCGACAAAGATATACGACACACGCACCTACCGAGATGAGCAACGGGAGTTTATATACGTGGTGCGTAAGCACCGATGCCTTGAGTGCGGACACAAGTACAAAAGCATGGAAACGTACATGGAGTTATGGCAAACACTTTTAACAGGAGGAGAGGATGACGACGATGACACCGGACCAATATGAGTTGGACTTAAAACTAGGAGAAGCATATGTCGAGATCAAAAGGTTACGAAAAAGATTGGCTGATAAAAATGAAGAACTCAGCGAACTACGACGCACAATGGCGAGCATCCATGCCGTATCCAACCAATCCTTTTTCAAGAGTAAATCCAGCAGAGCTGATGAAGCTGATGCGGAAGACGGAGAAAGAGAAATCTACAGACCGCTTGCGTAAACTAGGAGATGCACTGCTATGACCCCCGAGGTTAAAGTAAAGCGCAAGGTTGTCTCCCTGCTCAAAGAGATGGGTGCATACAACTTCTTTCCCGTAATGTCTGGCTATGGTCGGTCAGGCATACCCGACATCGTTGGGTGCTACAACGGGTACTTCTTTGCTATCGAGTGCAAAGCAGGAGACAACAAGACCACCGCCTTGCAGGAATTGGAACTGCAAAAAATTCGTGATGCGGGCGGCATCGCGCTAGTAATAAATGAGGAGAACCTTGACCATGTCCAAGCCGCCATACGAGCGCATACTGGTAATTGACTTTGAAACACGGTGGGATAGAAAGGGGTACACGCTAAGCAAACTCACCACTGAGCAGTACATACGCGACAACCTGTTTAAAGCGTTCGGTTGTTGTATTAAGACGTACGGTGAAAACGACACCGTATGGGTCACACACAATGACTTACCCGCCGCCTTCGATGCTATCGATTGGTCGACCACCGCAGTGCTAGCGCACAACGCTCAGTTTGATGTAGCGATCCTCTCGTGGGTGTACGGGTGCAAGCCTGCATTCATCTTCGACTCGCTCTCTATGGCGCGTGCTCTGCGTGGGGTGGAGGTGGGCAACAGCCTTGCCAAGTTAGCCGATGAGTTTGGTCTGCCCCCCAAGGGACAGGCTGTGTACAGCACAGATGGACTAGTCGAGTTAACGCCAGCGATTGAGAAGGAGTTGGCTGACTATTGTGCGCACGACACATACCTGTGTGAGGAGGTGTTTAAGCGTTTGGTCAAGGGCTTCCCTGCCAAGGAGTTAAAGCTGATCGACCTCACGTTGAAGATGTTTACCAACCCAGTGCTACAACTTGATAAGGAGATGCTCAGTGCAGCGATTGAGGAAGAAAAGACAAAGAGAGGCGATCTTCTTTCGCGTCTTGGTGTTGAGGAGTCCGTCTTGGCAAGCAACCCGCAATTTGGTGACTTGTTACGCAGTCTTGGAGTGGAGCCTCCGATTAAGGTTAGCAAGACCACCGGTGAGAAGGCGCTTGCGCTTGCTAAAAACGATGCGCTCTTTCAGGCGCTACTTAACTCCGATAACGAAGACGTGGCTCTCCTTTGTGAGGCGAGACTGGCAGTTAAATCAACATTGGAACGCACACGAGCGCAGAGATTCTTGGACATTGCGCAACGCGGTTCGCTTCCGGTACCCCTTAACTATTACGGCGCACATACAGGGCGCTGGTCTGCTAGTAAAGGATCTGGACTTAATCTGCAAAACTTAAAGCGTGGGTCGTTCCTTCGCAAGTCGATCATGTCTCCTGCGGGCAACACGTTGGTGGTATGTGACTTATCTCAGATCGAGCCGCGTGTGCTTGCATGGCTGACTGGGTACGAAGCGCTCCTCGACATCTTCCGTTCAGGGCAGGACGCTTACGCTCAGTTCGGTGCACAGATGTTCGGCATCCCCGGCATGAGTAAAGAAAGCCACCCCGACCTTCGACAGTCTGCCAAGTCTGCGCTACTGGGGTGCGGTTATGGACTGGGGTGGGCATCGTTTGCCGCTCAGTTGTTGACTGGCTTCCTTGGTGCGCCACCGACTCGATACGACAAAGCCTTCGCCAAACAACTTGGTGTAGACGCTGAGTACTTGAGTCGGTTTGTTGAGTGGGAGGACAATCTCAAGCGTATGGAGGAGATCCCTCGTACGTGCACCGAGCATGAGTTGTTGGTTCACTGCGTCTCAGCCAAGAATATCATCGACAAGTATCGGGAGGCAGCAGAACCTGTGCGTGACTTCTGGCAGTTCTGCGACAGCGCTATTACCCGCTCGTTGGTAGGAGGCAAGACCATCAAATACAAATGTTTGACTTTTGAGAAGGAGAGAGTAGTATTACCAAGTGGGCTAGCGTTACGCTATCCCGGCTTGAGCAACACCCCCAACGAGCGTGGAGTCCAGTGGACCTACGGGGAGAATCGAAAGCTGTATGGGGGCAAACTGACTGAAAACATCGTTCAGGCAGTGGCTAGGTGCGTCATGACTGACGGCATGCTTCGGATACAACAACGGTATCCATGTGTGTTGACGGTACATGACGAGGTTGTAGTGGCAGTACCGGAGTCGGAAACAGAGGACGCTAAAACATGGGTTTTAGCGCAGATGACTATGGAGCCGAAGTACATGCCGGGTATTCCATTAACGGCTGAAGTTGATTCCGGACAACGATATGGAGATGCAAAATGAGAATTCCAAAACGATTGAAAGTAGGTAAGCGCTGGTACAAAGTAAGTGTCATCGACAAGATGGAGGTAATGGGTACGATGGGTAGCACCGACTACGACACAGCATGTATCAAAGTTGCTACACGCAGTACGATCAACAACAAACGCTTCAAAGACGAAGACGTAAACGATACGTTCTGGCACGAGTTGACCCACGCCATCCTCAAAGACATGGGTAGTAAGTTGGAGACCAACGAGAAGTTTGTTTGTGCTTTCTCCTCCCGTCTTAACAACGCCATCCTTTCAGCGAGATTCAAATGACCAAACCAGTAACGTGGTCGCACAGCGGGTTGAAAGACTTTGAAGGGTGCGCCCGTCGTTACCATGAAGTGCGTGTGCTTAAGAACTTCCTAACGCAAGAGACGGAGCAAATGCGGTATGGGACAGAGTTGCACGAGGCGGCTGAGTTGTTTGTGAAGGAGGACAAGCCTCTGCCGCCTGAGTTTGAGTTCATCAAGCCCACACTAGATGCGTTGCTGTCAAAGCCCGGTCGCAAACTACCCGAGCATGAGATGGCGCTCAAAGAAGACTTGTCACCCTGTGCGTTTAAAGACCCAGCGTTTTGGGTGCGGGGTATTGCTGACCTGTTGATTGTTGATGACGACAACCTCACCGCTAAAGTTGTTGACTACAAGACAGGCAACGACAAGTATCCCGACAGGGATCAGTTGATCCTTATGTCGCTGATGGTGTTCCAACACTTCCCGCACATTCGCCAAGTCGATTCGGCGCTGTTGTTTGTTGTAAAGGAGTCGATAGTGAAGCACCGCATGACAAGGGACGACATCGAGTCGGCGTGGTGGCAGTATCGCCTTCGGGTGTCAAAGCTTGTGGCTTCTGTTTCAAACAACGTTTGGCATCCAAACCCAACGCCGCTTTGCGGATGGTGCCCAGTTAAAAGTTGTGAGTTCAACCCAAAACATTAGGAGGCCAACATGGCACGTGATTACAGGAAAGAGTATCAACAAGCAAAAAAACTAGGGATCTCTGGTCCCGACAGTTTGCAACATGAACGCCAGCGTGCACGCAGGATGCTGGACAAAACAGGTAAAGACGAGAACAACAACGGCAAAGCCGATGCCCGTGAGGGTAAGCACATCGATCACGTCAAGCCGCTTCGCGCTAATGGTAAATCAACAAAAACAAACTTGCGTATTCGTAGCAAGAAAGCTAATCAGAGCGATAACGGAAAATGAATCTAACGCCAGATCAAATGGCGGACTTATGGTATCTGCGGTTTAAAGATCGTTGGGTTACAAACGACAAAGTACAAACAGAAAAGTGGAAACAGATTGTTAGCGTGCTGATGAAGCACGACATCATTCGATACCAGCTAGTACCTCGCAAGTCTGGCTACGTAGAGTGCTACCAATTGAAGGAGTCGTATGCAAATAGTTGAAAACAAAGCGCTGGTATTGCGCACAAGAGACCCAAGCAAATACACAATCATTCCGAAGTCGAAGATCATAGCAGAGAGTAACGGCATTTATGAAGTAGCCGTTAAGTGGGGACTTGATGAAGTGCAGGTGTTGCGCAACTTGGGTGTGCGCAACGTTCCCTCTCCGATCACTGTGCGCTATGACTGGCCCGGTCGGTTCAAGCCGATGAAGCACCAAGTCGACACGGCGGCGTTCCTCACACTACATAAGCGTGCGTTCGTGTTCTCTGAGCCGGGTACAGGCAAGACGCTTGCCGCACTGTGGACCGCTGACTACTTGATGAAGACCAACCGGGTGCAGCGTTGTTTGATTCTCTGCCCGCTCTCGATCATGCACTCAGCGTGGATGCAGGACTTACGCAACAGCGTGATTCACCGAAGCGCAATCGTTGCCCACCACACGCAAGCCACCCGCCGTATAGAGATGGTGCAGGGCGACTATGACTTCGTAATTACAAACTACGATGGGCTGAACCTGATCGCTGACGAGATCAACAACGACGGGCGCTTCGATCTAATCATTGTTGACGAGGCCAACGCATACAAGAACGTCTCGACCAAGCGGTGGAAGTCACTGCAAAAGATTCTCAAGCCCGACACAAAGCTTTGGATGATGACGGGAACCCCTGCGTCTCAGTCGCCCCTTGATGCGTACGGGCTGGCTAAACTGGTCAACCCCACCGGTGTGCCCAAGTTCTTTACGGCATGGCGTGATGTCACGATGAACAAGATCACGATGTTCAAGTGGATCCCCAAGATCGATGCGCAGGAGAAGATCCACGAGGCACTGCAACCAGCAATTCGTTTCACCAAAGCCCAGTGCTTGGATCTGCCGCCCGTCATTACCGAGACCCGTGAGGTGCCGCTGACTCCCCAGCAGAAGAAGTACTACAACATGCTCAAGGAGCAGATGCTGGTCAAGGCGGCGGGGGAGACGATCACTGCCATCAATGCAGCCGCTGAAGTCAACAAGTTGTTGCAGATAAGCGCAGGTGCGGCGTACACGGACAACGCGGAGGTAGTGACATTCGACTGCTCCCCCCGGTTAAACGTCCTGATGGAGGCGCTGGAGGAGACGAATCGGAAAGTGTTGGTGTTCGCCCCCTACCGCCACAGCATCGACACCATCTACGAATATCTTACTATCAACAACTTTAAGGTAGAAGTTATCCACGGGGACGTAGCCGCAACCAAACGGACGCGAATCTTCAAGAATTTTCAAGAAGAAACCGAACCCCGTGTGTTAGTGATCCAACCCCAAGCCGCCGCGCATGGCGTGACGCTGACTGCCGCTGACACGGTGGTGTTTTGGGGGCCGGTCATGTCTACGGAAACCTACATACAGTGCTGTGCGCGCTCTGACCGCAAGGGGCAGGGCAGCGACAAGGTGACGGTCATACACATTCAAGGGAGTGAAATCGAGCGCAAGATGTTCAAGCGCTTAGCTGAGCGGGTGGAGGACAACAATATGCTGGTCAGACTGTACGAGGAGTTGCTTGACGAGAAGTAAAATGTTGTACATAATTGTCAAAAATTAGATAGGAGATACACAGATGGAAGACCAAGTACCCCTCGATAAACTTGCAAAAGTTTATCGGAAGATCCGGGATCGGATCAGTAAGTTGACCCAAGAGTACGAGACGGAAGTTGAGACGCTCAAGGAACAACAGCAGGAAATAGCCAACGCTATGAAGGACATCCTTGTGTCCACCGGACAGAAGAGCGCCAACACAGCCGAAGGCACAATCATTCTCGGGCAGAAAACCCGCTACTTCACCAATGACTGGGACAGTTTCAAGAAGTTCGTCCTTGACCATGAAGTGCTGGATCTGTTTGAGAAGCGCATCTCCCAAGGAAATATGAAGCAGTTCCTTGAAGAAAACCCCGGCGTAGTCCCACCGGGCCTTAACTCGGACAGCGAATTGACTGTTACTGTCCGCAAACCATCGAAGTGAAGGAGTAGTCCATGTCAAACGTAGCCGTGTTTAACCCCTCGCAAGTCCCGGCGTTTGCGAAGAAGGGCGAGTTGTCAGCCGTAGCGAAAGCCCTCGCGGGCGATGGTACTGGCGGTACCAAGCGTATCTCCATCAAGGGAGGCGTCTTCCGTCTGGTGGCTGGTGGTAAGCAAGTCGCCTCAATCGAAGAGCGCTACCTAGATGTAGTGATTGTCAATGCCGCACCCAAGATCAGCCGTACGTACTACGGCAGTGCGTATGACCCCGAGAACCCAGCGCCTCCCGACTGCTGGTCGCCTGATGGTGAGCGTCCTGCCTTTGAAGTGCAGAACCCGCAGTGCGACACCTGTGCCTCCTGCCCACAAAACGTCAAGGGTTCAGGTAATGGCGATGCCCGTGCTTGCCGCTTCTCCCAGCGACTAGCTGTAGTGCTTGCCAACGACATCGAGGGCGATGTGCTTCAGTTGACGCTGCCTGCCACCAGCATCTTTGGTAAAGAGAGTGGCGATGATCGTCCGCTCCAAGCCTACAGCCGCTGGCTGGTCGCCCAAAGTATTGGCCCCGATATGGTCGTTACCCGCATGAAGTTTGATACAAAGGCTGAGTCGCCCAAGTTGTTCTTCAAGCCCATGCGTTGGCTGACGGATGACGAGCACGAGACTTGCGCCAAGCAAGGTCTGACTGAAGTTGCCACCCGCGCCATCACCATGACGGTCGCACAGGCAGATGGCGTTGAGACCAAGCCCATCGTTATGGAGGGCAAGCCCCCGAAAGCCAAGGTCAAGACCAAGGCTGAAGAGGCTGAGAGTGACGAAGTAGAAGAGCCGGAGGTCCGTAAGGAGAAAGACGCCCCCGCCCCAGCCAAGAAGAGTAAGTTGTCTTCTGTAGTGGCTGACTGGGATACCGACGACTAACTACTTCGGGGGGAAAGCAGTCTCCTCATTTGAGGTCCGGGTAATGAACACCCCGGTTGCAAGGACTGTAAGTACCCCCACTCATACCTATGCCCTATTCAGACAAAATCAAACAAGCAGTCAGCGAAGCGCCCCCCGGTCTCGGTACGGAGTTGGGACGTTGGGCGGTGCTTCGGGACATTTCAATGCAAAAAATCGCAATGATTACTGGCGCCACTAGGCAGACTGTATACAACTGGTTTACAGGAACGACTGCCGTTACTCCTGCGTATCAGGAGAAAGTGACCGAAGTTATCGATGTGCTACGTCAAACGAGTCAATCGGATGACGCATGGAGGATTCTATGTACGAAATTCAACCTACGTCATTGACCCATGACGAATTGCTTCGCGCCTGCAACAACGTCCTGTCAGGCGAGACGTTGCCACTGATGTACCAAAGGGAGCTTGTCAAACGCTTTGAGTCTTTGCTCAACGAGATAGACGATCTACATGACGAACTAGAAGCCAAATAACACTGAGGGGATCATATGCAACCGCTTGAGTTTCTAGCGGCGGTGCTTCCTTCTTCCGGTGTTTATTGCGCCGCTGAGTTTACGTCACCGAAGAAAGAGCACGTTTACGTCGATACTGTCGACGAGTTGTTGGTAGCCGCCAACAAGATGGCATCCGCTAATAAGGACGCTTATTTTGGTTTGGCTGCTTATAAAGAGAAAGGAACACGTATAGCAGACAACGCCCGCGTCATGAAGTCGCTGTTCTTGGACTTGGACATTGGCGAGAGCACAAGCAAAAGCAAGAAGTACAGCACCAAGAATGAGGCCGCTGAAGGCTTCAAGGACTTTATGGTGCAGACCGGCATGGGTCAGTTGGGTCAGCCGTTCATCATCAATTCAGGTGGTGGCTTCCATGTGTACTGGGCCTTTGATGAGGAAATTCCTATCGAGCAGTGGAAACCGATAGGGGAAAACTTCAAGCGCCTGTGCCATCAGGAAGGCTTGATTATCGACATGAACGTGCCCGCAGATGCGGCACGGGTACTGCGCGTACCGGGAACCTTCAACTTTAAGGAGGAGACTTCACGCCCTGTCGAAATACTACAGGTAGGCGATACGTTCACCTCGTTCCAACTGGACTCGTTCATCAAGTCCAAACTTAAGGCGCCCACCTACGAAGCCACCGTAGCGAGCCTCCCCGGCAAGAAGCCCAAAGCCGCCAACGCGACAATCACCAAGTTGTTGCAGGAAACCAGTTCTACCTCCTTCAAACAAATTGTCAGTAGAACGAAAGAGGGTACGGGGTGCGGTCAACTCGCCTACTACGTTGAGAACGCCGAGAGCGATGGCATGGAGCCGTTGTGGCGGGGGATGCTGTCCCTAGCGCAGAAGTGCAAGGACGGAGAAAAGGCCGTTATATGGCTGTCCCAACTCCACCCCTACGAACCCGAGCGCATGAACCAGAAACTGCGCGAGATCAAAGGACCGTATGGGTGCTTGAAGTTTGACTCCGAGAACCCCGGCATCTGCACCGAGTGCCCACACTGGGGCAAGATCACCAACCCGCTAGCCCTTGGTCGGCAGTTTGAGACCGAGAGTCAAGCCAAGGAAATCGAGATCCCCCAAGCCACGGAGGACGCGCCTGCACCAGTCAAGGTCAACCGCCCACCAGCGCCCAAAGGCTTCTCGTATGGGAAGAACGGCGCCATCTTTAGGGATCAGAAAGTTGAAGATGCCGATGGCGGAACGCGGACTAAGCAGGTCATTGTCCTTCCCTACAGTTTGTTTGTAGTAAACATCCTGCACCACGAGGGTCAGCATATAGTCCACATGTTGGCGCTAAGACCCGAGGGGGCGAGCGAAGTCACCCTCAACCAACGAGCAGTTGTCTCCAAGGACGAGACGCTCAAAACGCTGGCAGAGCAGAACATCCTCGCCTTCGGTGGGTGGAACGACAAGAACCTGTTTGATTACGTCCGGGCGTGTGTGGAGGAGGCATCGCTGGCTCAGAAGGCGACCAAGGTGCCCGACAACTACGGTTGGCAGACCGATGACTGTTTTGTGTTCAACGAGCGGATCTACGAAGCCAATGAGATCCCCCGGCATGTGCCAATGAAGCCGCTTGCCAACCTCAACCGGGTCTGCGCTCCGATGGGCGACATACAAAACTGGCGCAAGGTCATCAACATGCTGACCGCCAAGGGACTGCACGAGATACTGGCGCTCTCCTTGGTAGGGTTTGGTTCACCCCTGATGCGGTTCACCACCTACGACGGCATCACATTCCACCTTGGCTCAACCGAGTCCGGTACTGGAAAGTCACTGACGCTAGAACTAGCGGCTTCAGTATGGGGGCACCCCACTAAATATAGGGTCAGCAAGTCGACCTCTGAAGTCGCCATGCAACAGCGGCAAGGGCTTCTATACAGCCTGCCCTTGATCTCAGACGAGATCACCAACAAGAACCGCAAAGACTTTGAATGGCTAGCGGCGTTCATCTTCGACGTGTCTGAAGGACAGGGTAAAGAGCGCATGGAGTCGGGTGCTAACAAGGAACGGGAGAATACAACCTACTGGAAGTCGATGGCGCTTCTGTCCTCTAACACTCATGTAATGGACTACCTTACAGGCGCACGCAAACACTCCTCCGAGGGTGAGATCCGCAGGGTGCTTGAGCAGACCATGACCGATGTGATCCGTTGGGAGCCTGACGAGATCGAGACCCTGCAACTGCTGAAGTCCAACTACGGGGTGGCTGGTGGCATCTACGCTCAGTACTTGGTCGACAACTTTGAAGAGGTGCAACGAGTCGTATCAGAGACAACAAAAAATCTTAAAGCTAAACCTAATTTCAAAGATGACGAGCGCTATTGGCATGCTGGGTGTTCGGCACTTATTGCCGGGGCGAT
>Ga0169931_10005497_pt1 | contig 19312 bp, 20 predicted proteins | sample Kivu_15m_20L_FD_129675 | JGI IMG/M metagenome (GOLD analysis project Ga0169931, IMG submission 129675) | Freshwater microbial communities from Lake Kivu, Western Province, Rwanda to study Microbial Dark Matter (Phase II) - Kivu_15m_20L... | ecosystem: Environmental > Aquatic > Freshwater > Lake... | reverse complement strand
GACACGACACGACACGACACGACGCGACGCGGCGCGGCGCGGCGCGGCGCGGCGCGACCTGCGCTCAGTATCCTGCGGCCCCATAGGGATTGTCGCCATCGCGGCGGTAGACCAGCAAGGTGCGGTCGTACGACATCACCAGGTCACCATGCTGGTTGTGCGCCTCGGTGTGCACCTTGGCGATGCCCTCGTGCGGGCGTGAGGCCGAATCGCGCAGGCCGCGCACCGTCGAGCGCGCCTGCAGCGTGTCGCCCGCCTGCACGTCGACTCCAAACACGACATCTGTCCAGCCGAGGTTGGCGTTGACGCGGCCGAAGGTGCGCGTGGTCAGTGCGGTGACCACCGACAGCACCCAGGTCTGCGGCACCGCGGGGGCTGTGGCGCCGGCAGCCCGCGCGAGCGCCAGATCGTGGAACTCGGGCGTGATGTCGAGCGACCGCAAGGCCTGACGCGCCGCCTCCTCCGGCAGGATGCTGCGCCGCGGCCAGTGGACGAAAGTCTCGCCCTCGCGCAAGTCCTCGAAATACAAGCCGACCTGCTCGACCCAGGCCCCGTCGTCGCGCTGCCGGTGGGACGCAAAGCGCGGCTCCAGCACGGGGTTGGGAAGCTGCGCGGCCTGCATCCGCGCGCGCCACTGCAGCTCGGCCACGACGTCGCCGCGCTGGTTCAGCCCCTGCGAGTGCAGCGTGACGACCTGCCCGTCCACCGCCAGCACCTCGGTGTGTGCATACAGCGTGTCGCCGCCGAACACCGGCTTGCGCATCGCCAGGCTGTCGAAGCCCAGGAGGCGCTCGCGCCGCCCGAAGGTCTTGGACGTCATGCCGATCACGCGCTGCAGCGTGACCGTGCTGACCATCAGCGGCTGGCCCCAGACGGTCTGCGCGGCGTACGGCGCGTCGTAGTGAATCATCGCCGCGTTGACCGTGTCGAGCGCCTCGTCGACGTTGTCCTGCTGGCTGAGCGTCACGCCCGGGCGGTGGACAAAGTGCTGACCGACGCTCAACTGCGCAGGTGCCAGGCCGAAGCACTCCTGGTACAGGTTGGGCGCCAGGGTGTAGTAGTGGGTGTGCATGGTGTACCTTGCAGAACGGTAGGCATTCGGGATCAGGAAGTCTCGAGCCGGCTCAGCAGGGCCCGGGCATGGCGGTAGACCGGCTCGTCGACCATGCGGCCATCGACCTCGCAGGCGTGCCCGCCGGAGGCCTCGAAGCGCGCGACGACGCGGCGAGCAGCGTCGATCTCGTCCGGCGTCGGCGCGAAGGCCTCGATGACGACCGGAACCTGCCGAGGGTGGATCGAAAACTTGCCGTGAAAGCCCAGCGCCCGGGCTCGACGCGCTTCGTCGCGCAGCCCGTCGTCGTCGTCGAGCGCGAGGTGGGGCACGTCGTACAGCGTCAAACCCGAACCCGCCGTCTCGAGCACCAGCCGCGAGCGCGCGTGCAGCAGCGGCTCCCAGCCCTGCGCGGCGCCAAGTTGCGCCCGCAGGTCGGCCGCGCCGAAGCCCAGCGCGACCAGCGCGTCGTGCGCCCTGGCCAGCGTACCTACCGCGCGCAGGCCTGAGGCCGTCTCGATCAGGCCGCACAGGCGCCAGCCCGGCGCGCGCCGGTGCAGGTGTGCGGCCACGAAGGCCAGCAGAGCAGGATCCTCGAGCTTGGGCAGGACGAGCCAGCCCCGCGCCGGCAGCGCGGGGGCGTGTCTGAGCGCATACAGATCCTCCAGCCCGGCCTCGGTGGCGGGCTCGTTGATGCGCAGACACAGCAAGGGCGCGGCATCCATCGCCTCCGGGGTCGCCAGCCACTCCAGGGCCCAGCGCCGGGCGGCCGTCTTGTCGGCAGCGCCCACACCGTCCTCCAGATCGAGGACGATGCCGTGCGGACAGGCGGCCAGGGCACGGGCAAAGCGCTGCGGACGGTGCGCGGGCGCGAACAGCAGGGTGCGCGGTGGGGACATGGGGGGATCCGGGAAGTGGGATGAAGCGGCGGCGGACGGGCAACAGGCGCTCAGCGGGCCTCGCGCCGAAGGACCGAGCTGAAGACGTACCGCCCCTGCGGGCCGACCGTCGTGGAGCGCACGATCAGACGCCCGCCGGGCTGATGGTAGGCACGCCGCGTGCGCAAGGCCGGCTCGCCCGGGTGCATCTGCAGGGCCAGCGCCGCCTCACGCGACAGGCCCGTGGCGTCGAAGGCCTGACGGATCTCGGCCACCGTCTCGCCCGAGGCTTCGGCCAGCCACTGCGGCAACGAGCCCAGGCAGCCATCGAAGCGGGCCACGGCCGATGCATGGCGCTGCGGCACCAGGTGCACGCTGTAGAGCAGCGGTGGCTGGCCCGGCGCGCCACGCACGCCCGTCACCCGCAGGAAAGGGCCGTCTTCGGCTGGCAACGCGGCCAAGTCGGCAGCAGTGGGGTCGTCATCGCCGACGGCCGGCGCGATGTCCAGCAGGTGAAAGGGCAGCGTGCGCGTGAACTGCAGCACGCCGTCGACGGAGTCGCCATCGTGCATGAAGACCGCCGACGGCGTGGCGGCGATGACGCGGGTGCCCACGCGTGCGCGACGCAGGATCAGGCCGAGCCGCTCGAGCTCGCGCATCGCCGCACGGACCGTGATGCGACTGACACCGTGCGCGGCGCACAGGGCCTCCTCCGTGGGCAGCAGGGAGCCGACCGCGCGGCTGCCCGACTCGATCTCGCGCTGCAGGATCTGCGCCAGCCGCTGGTATTGGGAATCGGGATGTCGCGGCATGGATCAGACGACGCCACGCTGGCGCAGCGCCATGACCTCCCGGGCATCGATGCCGATGTCAGCCAGCACCGACTCGGTATCCGCCCCGAGCGCCGGCGCCGGCGCCAGGACAGGCGCCGGCCGCGAGGTGCGCAGCGGCGAGCGCAGCAGGCGCAGCGCGGGGCTGTCGCCGGTCAGGCCCCAGCTGTCCAGATGCCGCGGCCCGGCCGCCTCCAGCGCCTGCGCGACGCTGCGCACCGGCGCGGCCGGCACGTGTCCGCCGAACACCTGCATCCAGGCATCGGTGGCGCGCTGCCGCAGCACGGCGTCGAGTTCGTGCGTCAGTGCATCACGGTGGCGCAGTCTGGACGCATAGTCGCGGAACTCCGGTCGCGCCGCGAGGTCCGGGCGCCCGATGCGCTGGCACAGCACACGCCAGAACTTCTCCTTGTTGCACATCAGGTAGATCCAGCCGTCAGCCGTGGTGTAGAGCTGACAGGGGGTGAGCGAAGGGTGGGCTGACCGCGGCAGACGCTCGGTGTGCGCGCCGGCATTCAACTGCCACGCCCCCACGTAGTTCAGGTTGGACAGGGCCACATCGAACAACGAGACGTCGACATCGCAGCCCTGCCCGCTGCCACGCGCCTCGAGCACCCCGCTGACCAGCCCGAGCGCCATCACCACACCGGTCATGTAGTCGACCACCGACAGGCCCATGCGGGCGGGCGGCCCGTCGGGCTCACCGGTCAGGGCAAAGTGGCCGGCCTCGGCCTGCATCAGGTAGTCGTAGCCGGGCCAACTGGCGCGCTCACCCTCGCGGCCGTAGCCGCTGAGGTGCGCGCACACCAGCGCCGGGTTGGTCTCGCGAAGCTGCTCGTAGGTCAGCCCGAGCCGGGCCGGAACGTCGCCGCGCAGATTGCTCGCCACCGCATCGGCCGTGGCGCACAAGCGGCGGAAGATGGCTCGGCCCTCGGCCTGGCGCAGGCTCAGCGTCACGCTCTTCTTGCCGACGTTCAGGCTCTGGAAGAAAAGGCTGTCGGCCGTGGCCGGCAGGCCGGCGTGGAAGTGCGGGCCGACGCCGCGCGAGACGTCGCCACCCTCCTCCGGCTGCTCGATCTTGATCACTTCGGCACCCAGCGCCGCCAGGTACTGCGTTCCGAACGGCCCGGCGCCGTACTGCTCCACCGCCAGGACGCGGACACCGTTCAACAGGGACATGGGCTTCCAGGGACCTTGCAGCTTCGTTTATTTGTGATAACAATATCACGGCTTGCCGATCTCAGGCAAGCGGGCAGCGGCGCATGCGTCGCGCAGACCCCCACCACGAAGACAGGAGACCCGCGATGAACAAGCACATCCTGACACGACGGCGCTGGCTGCAGGCCGGCGGCGCCTTGGCGCTGTCGGCCCCCATGCTGCCGCAGGCCAGCCACGCCAGCGAAGCCTGGCCCTCGAAGCCGGTTCGCTTCATCGTGCCCTTCACCCCAGGGCAGGGCTCCGACGTGCTGGCGCGCCTGACCAGCGAGCGCTTGGCCCCGTTGTGGAAGCAGAACGTGCTCGTCGACAACAAGCCAGGGGCCAACGGTGCGATCGCCGTTGCCGAGACGACGCGCAGCGCTGCCGACGGTCATACCGTGCTCGTGACCTCGAATTCGCCGATCGTGATCAACCCCAACCTGTACCGCAAGTTGCCCTATGCGCCGGCCACCGACCTGAAACCTGTGACCCTGGCGGCATGGGCCGACCTGGCCATCGTCGTGAATCCGCAAGTGCCGGCCCGCACGCTGCCGGAACTCGTGGCGCTGCTGAAGGCCAACCCCGACAAGTACAGCTTCGGCTCGCCCGGCACCGGCTCGACCAGCCACATCACGATGGAGCTGCTGATGCAGATCGCCGGGGTGAAGATGGTGCACGTGCCCTACAAGGGAAGCGGACCGGCGATGACCGACCTCATCGCGGGCAACATCCAGTTGATGACCGATGCGCTGCCCAGTGCACGTGCCCACATCGCTTCCGGCCGCATACGCGCGCTGTGCGTGACGGGCGAGCGCGCTGCCAGTGTGATGCCCGAGTTGCCGACGGCGCCGTCGCAAGGCATCTCCGGGCTGCCCGCCGGAGGCTGGTACGGCTTCTTCGTGCCCGCGGGTACGCCGGCGACCGTGGTCGAACGCCTGGATGCCGACGTGCGGCGCACCATCTTTTCGGAGGAGTTCCAGTCGCGGATGAAGTCCTTGGGGCTGTCCTCGGTGCCCGAGGGCACGCCAGCGGCCTTCGCCGACTTCCTCCAGCGTGACACTGCCTTCTGGGAGCGCACGACCCGCAGCCTGGGGCTTTACCAGACGGTGTGAGGGCCGGACAGGCCATCGAAAGCGCTGGCCGCCCAGAACCGGACGAAACGGCCTGGGCCGAGAGCGGGCCGGCGGGCAGCGCAGCACCCCGAGGACGCCGGGAGGTGTGCTCAGTCCTCGTCCTTGTAATACCCGATCACGTCACCCTCGGTCGTCACCCCCAGCCCGTTGAGCAGGCGGTTGGAGTAGTTGAAGTAGGCGCAGACCTGGTTGACCTCGAGGATCTCGCCGTCGTCGCAGCCGGCGGCGTGCAGCGCGTCGATGTCGGCCTTCTCCATGCGGGCGACGTCGGTGGTGAGCTTGCCGGCGTAGCGCAGCAGCGCGAGTTCCTTGCCTTCGAAGACGCGCTCGGGCGCGTGCGCCTCGAAGGCCGCCAGGATGGCGTCCGACCGCGCCTTGTCCTTCAGCAGCCGGCGCGCATTGGCCCAGTGGTGGGTGAAGCTGTAGGCGCAGCGGTTGAGCGTGCTGACGTAGGACGCCACCATCTCCAGGAACCAGAAGGGCAGCGTGTTGTCGGGGTTGTGCAGCACGCTGCGGTACAGCGTGACGTGCCCCTGCATGGTGTGCGGACGCAGGCTGTGGGCCTTCATCACGTTGTCGACGGTGCCGTGCGGCGTCGTCACGAGGCGGTAGGCCTCGGCCAGCGTGCCAGTGGCTTCTTCGAGTGGCACCATGCGGATCCAGGCGGTCATCGGGGCATTCCTTGGTTGAAGGGGGACGGGGGAGGCAGGAGGTGGCGGGCCGGCGCCACCGCCCGCCCCGAGGGGGAAGGACGAATGGACGGCGCACCCGGGACGTGGAAGCAGCCGCGAACCGCTGACACGGGCAGCGTGCGTCGCCTCAATCGGGCAGCGGTCGCCGCACCGGAGGGCGCGCGAACAGGCGGTGGACCATGGGTTCGAACACCGACAGCGGTGCGCAGTCGTAGTCCGGGTCCGCCGCCGCCTGGTCGTACTTCTCGACGAAGGTGGCGGCCCATTCGAAATGCGGATGGCCGCGCCATCGCTCACGCGCGTGGCGATCGCAGCCCGGCAGGTGCGGCGCGTGGAGTTGCTGGAAGACCGGGTGGCGCTGCAGCATCCAGTGGTTGCGATCGCTTATGTAGGGCGCCAGCAGGCTCGCGGCGAAATCGCCGTGGGTGTCGGGGCAGACCACGAAGCCGATGTCGTGCAGCAGGCAGACGACGACGTCCTCCTCGTCCAGGCCATCACGCAGCGCCATCGTCGCCGATTGCAGGCTGTGGCGGTAGTTGTTGACCATGTAGCCGAAGCTCGCATCGTGCTCGCTGGCCGCCAGCATGCGCAGCACCTGCCGAGCCTGCTCCCGCTGGTAATAGGGCCGGCGCTGGCGGTTGATGACCTCCCAGTCCTGGGGGGTGAAGTCCTCCATCGAGGCCTTCTCGACGAATTGCCAGTCGGGTTGCAGCAAAGGGCTGAAATGCGACGGGTCGTGATGATGATGCTCGGGATCTCGCTTCATGAGGATGCGACGGGAACCAGGAAGTGGGACAGCCAGGCCTCGGTGGCCTCGCGCCAGGGCGCCAGGCCGGCGGTGACGGCAGGATGGGCATCGCCGGCCTCGAGCCAGGGGTGCAGCGCCTGCGGCAGGTGCAGCGCGCCGCCGAGGGCGTCGGCCAGCCGCGCGCCCAGCCGTACCGCGACCGAATGGCCGCAGTCCGCGACGCTGAGCGCCTGGCCGGCCAGCCACGGGTCAGGCCGGGCGAGCACGGCCAGCCGGTTGACTTGCGCCTGGAGGGCCGCCAAGGCCTCGGCCACGCGCGGCGGCGTGCGCGAGGCATCGCGCACGAGCGGGAACAGCGCGCGCACGCGCGGCTCGAGGTGCAGGTCGTGCAGACGCGCCAGGAAACGCGCCTGCGCGCGCTGCAGCGGGGTGCCGGGCAGCAGCGTGGGCTGCGGGCACACCTCCTCGAGGTGCTCGAGGATGACCTCGGACTCGGCGATCAAGGTGCCGTCGTCGAGCTCCAGGGCCGGGATCGTGCCGGTCGGCACGCGTGCCCGCCAGGCCTCGCTGCGGTACCCCCCTGGGGGCGCGCGCTCCTCGAAGCGCAGGCCCTTGGCGAGCAGGCCGATGCGCACCTTGGCGGTGTAGGTCGACACCGGCAGGCCCCAAAGGATCATGCGCCGCCCCCGTTGCCAGCCGCGCGGGCAGTCGCGGCACAGCGGTGGTCGACGCGGCGACGCCCACGGCCGCCAGCCGACGCACCGCAAACGATGAATCCGCGCGCTGCCTCGCATAGCCGGGTCGGACAGCGACCGGTCGACCAACGGGCGTTACGCAGGAACCGATCGGCTGCCACCTCAATCCTCCGCCAGAAAAGCCTGGAAGTCTTCACAGGCACCGTCGATCGCCGCCTGCAGCAGCGCCCGCCCCTGCTCGGCCGTGGCCAGCGCCGAGTGCGATCCGACGCGTCCATCGGGGTAGCTGGCGCGGTGCGTGCCCGCATCCCAGTGGTTGTCGCCACCGTGGTTGCGCAGGTCGTCTGCGCTCAGCAGGGCCGGGGCTTCGGCCGCGCCGGGACGGGCGGAACCCGGGCGCAGGTGCAACGTGATCGCGATCTCGCTGGGCGTGGCGTGCAAGCCCTCCTGTGCGCCGTACCAGGCCTTGCGCAGCGCATCGGCTTGCGGGTACTCCCACCAACTGCGCAGGCGGCAGCGCGGCGCCTGACCGGGCATCGTCCCCAGGCTCCAGCGCGCGTACACATCCTGGAAGGCCGCCCGCGCGGCGCCGACGTTGGCGCCATGTCCATTGACCACGTAGATGCGCTCCACCCCATGGCGGGCGAGCGACAGCACGCAGTCCTCGACCATGGCCATGAAGGTGCTGGCCCGCAGCGACAGCGTGCCGGGAAAGCCGAGGTTGAACTGCGCCACCGCCAGCGACATGGTCGGTGCGACCAGCACCCCCAGGCGCTCGCCCAGACCGTGCGCCACCGCCTCGGCGACCAGGGCGTCGGTGCCGATCAGCCCGATCGGGCCGTGCTGCTCGGTCGAGCCCATGGGCAGCACCACGGCGCGTGAACGCTCGAGGTGGCGCGCGACCTCGGGCCAGGTCTGCTCGGTCAGCAGCATGGCGGGCGGGTCGAGCCACGGGCGTCGGGCGGGCACATCCAGCCAATGATAATGATCCGACCCCACTGGACGACATCGTGATGAACCCGAATCCCGCGCACGAAACGAGCCCCATCATCCGCATGGAGGGCGTGAGCAAATGGTTCGGCAGCTTCCAGGCGCTGGACGGTGTCGACCTCGAAGTCGCCCCCGGCGAGAAGATCGTGATCTGCGGGCCTTCGGGCTCGGGCAAGTCCACGCTGATCCGCTGCATCTCACGGCTGGAGCGCCACGAGAAAGGGCGCATCGTCGTCGATGGCACCGAGCTCACCGACCACCGCGCCAGCCTCGCCCACCTGCACAGCGAAGTCGGCATGGTGTTCCAGCAGTTCAACCTGTTCCCCCACCTGTCGGTGCTGGACAACCTGATGCTCGCACCGATGCGCGTGCGCGGCCTGCCGCGCGACGAAGCACGTGCGCTGGCCATGGACTACCTGGCGCGCGTGCAGATCGCCGAACAGGCGCAGAAGTTTCCCTCGCAACTCTCAGGTGGGCAGCAGCAGCGGGTGGCGATCGCGCGCTCGCTGTGCATGAAGCCGCGCATCATGCTCTTCGACGAGCCCACCTCGGCGCTCGACCCGGAGATGATCATGGAGGTGCTGCAGGTGATGGAAGGCCTGGCGCGCGAGGGCATGACCATGCTGTGCGTCACGCACGAGATGGGCTTCGCTCGGCGCGCCGCCGACCGCGTCGTGTTCATGGACCGCGGGCGCATCGTCGAGCAGGCCGCCCCCGAAGCCTTCTTCGCCGCACCGCAGACCGAGCGCTGCCGCGATTTCCTGGGACGGATCCTGCAGCACTGACGGGTTGGGGCAGACCCGCGCGCGCACTCAGCCGGGCGTCTTCGACATCCGGCGCTCCAGCCGGCGGACCAGCCAGGAGGTCAGCAGGATCAGCAGCAGGTACTCGAGCACCAGCAGGGTGTAGATCTCCAGCGGCCGGTATTCGGTGACGTTGAGTTCGTTGGCCCGGCGCGTGAGCTCCTGCAGCCCGATCACCGACACCAGCGAGCTCATCTTCAGCACGTAGACGAACTGGTTGCCCAGCGCGGGCAGGATGGTACGGATCGCCTGCGGGAAGATGACAAAGCGGAAGGTCTGCCAGCGCGACAGGCCCAGCGTCTCGGCCGCCTCGCGCTGGCCCTTGGCCACCGACTGCAGACCGGCCCGGAAGACCTCGGCCTCGAAGGCCGCATCCGACAGGGCCAGCGACAGCACGCCCGCCAGGAAGGCGTCAAGCTGCAGCCCGCTGACCACCGGCAGGCCGTAGTACACCCACAGCAGCAACACCAACAACGGCACCGCGCGGAAGCACTCGACGTAGCCGCGGCTGCTCCATCGCAGCACCCGCAGCGGCGACATCGCCGCCACCGCCAGCAGCACGCCCAGCAGCACCGACAGCGCGATCGCACTGATCGACAACTGCAGCGTCAAGCCCAGCCCCGCCAGCATGAAGGCCAGGTTGGACTGGCCCTTGGGCAGGGTCGGGTCGAAGATGTACCAGCCCCAGTTGTAGTTCGAGGAGCTGGCGCAGCCCGACAGCACCAGCAGGGCCGCCAGGGCGAAAAGGAGAGCCACGCGGGGCGCAGGCCGGCGCAGGGCATCGGCCGCAGGCCGTGGGCCTGCCCGATCCTCGCCGCAGATCCCGGGCCGGGGCGGGCGCCGCGCGGCCCTGGGGACGGTCATCACCGGGTGATCGTCAGCGGGTGATCGTCAGCGGGCCGCTCACTGCTTGCCCAGCCACTTCACCTCGAGCTGGTCGAAGAAGCCCTCGGAGCGCTTCAACTCGACCCAGTTGTTCACGTAGTTGATCCAGACGTGATCGTTCTGCGGCAGCGGGTAAGCGAAGGGCCGCTTGTTGCGCAGTTCGGCACCCGCGACCATCGTCAGGTTCGGATAGGTCTGCACCAGCGTGCCGGCCTCGATGTTGCTGGTGATCGTGGCGGTGGCGCGGTTGGCCAGCACCTCCTGGAAGCCGGTGGCGGGCTTCTCGATGGACTTGATCGTCGCCTGCGGGAAGTGCGCGCGCGCCTGCTCCTCGAAGACCGTGCCCATCAGCACCGCCACCGTGACGCCGCGCTTGTTCAGGTCGGCCCAGCTCTTGACGTTGGCGGCGTTGGACTTCAGCACCAGTGGCACCGTCCCTGCCTCGAGGTAGGGCACGGAAAAGCCCACCGTCTTGGCCCGCGCCATGCTGAGCGATGCGCCGGAGAAGATGTCGTAGCGGTCGGCGGTGATGCCGGCCACGAGCGTGGCCCACTCGGCAGGCACCCACTCGATCTTCACGCCCAGGTCCTTGGCGAGCTGCTGCATCGCGTCGATGTCGAAGCCCTTGTAGCTGTTGGTGGCCGGGTCGCGCACCGACATCGGGTTGAAGTCCCCCGTCGTGCCCACGCGCAGCGTGCCGCGCTCCAGGATCTGCTGCAGCTTGGACTTGGTCTGCGCGAAGGCGCTGCCTGCAACACTCAGGCCGGCCACGGTCAGCGCGACGGCCAGGGTACGGAGGAATTTCATGGGCACTCCTGGGATGACAGGGGGTGGGAGGGAGGAAGCCGGGGCTGGTGCAACTGCCGCCAAACGACGCTGGCGGCTCTTAAGCCCGGGCGGCGGATGTTAGCAGCCGACCATCACGGCGCGAACCCTGCGGACATCGGGGCTTGCCCGGATGCACACCGCCCGCGCTGCGAAGGCGCACGGCCCGGCGGGGCCCTGGTCGGCGCGCGCCACGGCCGCGCGCGGCGTTCAACCGCCACGCGTCGACGGATCCAGCCGCTCGACGCCCGGCAGCCGCCCGACCTGTTCCAGGATGAGCTCGGCCACCCTGCGCACCGCCGCGGGCGCCTGCCGTCGGCCGGCGACCGCGAGATGGAAGGTCTGGTGGATGCCGGGTCGAACCAGGGGCGCCGCCGCCAGCGAACCCGCGCGGATCTCCGCCTCGACCGACGGGCGCGACGCGACCGTGAACCACCCCCCCGCCTCGACCAGGCGCTTGGTCAGGTGGAAGGAATTGATCTCCTGCACGACGTGGAGGTGCAGGCCGCGACGACGCGCCTGCTCCTCCAGCAGCAAGCGCCCGCCGTTGGGCACCGAGGCCATGACCAGCGGCAGGCGGGCGAGCTGGGCGAAGGGCACCGGGCCGTCGGCCAGTTCGGGCGCGCCCGCCCGACCGACGACTTCCAGCGCCACGGCGAACAGCAGGCGCGATTCGGCGTACGCGGCCGGCGGCATGCGCGACAGCACCGCCAGATCGCACCGCCCCTCGACCAACCACTGCTCGATCTGCTGCGTGGTGCCCTCCGAGACGAGCAGCCGCACTTGCGGCAGCCGCTCGGCAGCGGCCGCGAGCAACTCGCGCACCAGCGGCCAACTCGCCGAGGGCTGGATGCCCAGGCGCACCCCGCCGGTGGGCGGCGCGCCGTGCTCGGCCAGCAGGTCGGGCAAGGTGCGGATCTCGCCGACCAGGGCCTCGGCACGGTCCAGCAGCGCCCGCCCGGCGGCGGTCAGCGTCACGCCGCGCCCGGTGCGGTCGAACAGCCGGGTCGACAGCTCGAGCTCGAGCGCGGCGATCCCCTTGCTCACCGACGACTGGGTCGATCCCGCCAGCGTGGCCGCACGCGAGAAGCTGCCCGTGGCGGCGACGTTGAGGAAGAGCTCGAGGTTGCGGAATTCCATCGGGTCGCCTCCCAATCATTCGAAAACAGAATATCTGATATTGCCCGATTCTGTCTTCCATGCGGTTCGGGACCGTTGCGAGAATCGTTTCGGGTTTTCAGCGACACGGTGGCGTCCAGGCCACGCGCACCGTCGAGCGCACCCTGCCGCCGCCGGCCAATCTGCGCAAGGCTGCAGCGAGTCCCCCAGACGACAGGCCGACGAGGAGACACCCCATGCGACACCCCCTCACCCGCTGGCTGTGCGCACTCGCGCTGCCACTGGCACTCGGCGCCGGCAGCAGCGCCGCCCAGGCCGACGAATGGCCTTCGCGCCCGATCCGCCTGATCGTCCCCCATGCGCCCGGTGGCGTCACCGACGTGGTCGCCCGACTGGTGGCGCAACCCCTGGGCGAGGCGCTGAAGCAGCAGGTGGTGGTCGACAACAAGCCCGGCGCTTCGGGCCTGCTGGGCACCGAGATCGCGGCCAAGGCCGCACCGGACGGCTACACCATGGTGATGTACGTCGACGTCAACACCATGTACCCTGCCCTGTTCAAAAAGATCCAGCACGACCCGGTGACGAGCTTCTCGCCGGTGACGATCCTGGGCCGCGGTTCTCACGCGCTGGTGGCGCACCCTTCGGTGGCGGGGCGCACGCTGGGCGAGATCGTCGACCTCGCCCGCAAGGACCCGAAGGCCTACGCCGCGGCCCTGCCCGGACGGGGCGGGCCGCAGTGGCTGGCCTTCCACCAGATCAAGGAGGCCGCGCGCATCGACGTGGCCATGGTGCCCTACAAGGGCGGCGGGCCGGCGGTGGTGGACGTCGTGGGCGGGCAGGTGCCACTGGGCCTGCTCGGGATGGCGCCGGTGCTGCCGCACATCAAGGCAGGCAAGCTCAAGCCCATCGCCGTGACCGGACGCAGCCGCTCGCCGGCGCTGCCGGACGTGCCGACGGTGATCGAGTCCGGCTTCCCCGGGATCGAGGCCTCGCAATGGCAGTCCATCGTCGTGCCGGCGGGCACGCCCAGGCCGGTGGTCGAGCGCCTGCACCGCGAACTGCTGCGCATCATGGCGCAGCCCGCGATCGTCGAGCGCCTGGCCACCTTCGGCCTGGACAACTCGACGAGCGAGTCGCCCGAGGCGCTCGGGCGCATGATCCGCGAGGAGGTCGCGCGCTGGCCGGCGATCTTCAAGGCCGCAGGCATCGATGCCGAGTGAAGGGGTGGCGATGAAGAGCCCCATCAACGTCCTGTTCATCACCTCGGACCAGCAACGCGCCGACTGCTACGGCTTCGAGGGCCGCAAGGTCAGGACGCCGCACCTGGACGAGATGGCGCGCCATGGCACGCGCTTCTCGGCCTGCATCACACCCAACCTGGTGTGCCAGCCGTCGCGGGCCTCCATCCTCACCGGGCTGCTGCCCTTGACCCACGGGGTGTCGGACAACGGCATCGACCTCCCCGAGGCGACCGCCGCCCGCGGCTATGCGGCCACCCTGTCGGCGCACGGCGTGCACACGGCACTGATCGGCAAGGCGCACTTCGCCACCTCGCACACCTACGCGCCGACCGGCACGCCGGAATGCCGGGCGAGCAGCGCCGACTACGGCGCCGACTGGTCGGGGCCCTACATGGGCTACGACCATGTCGAGCTGATGCTCGAGGGGCACAACCACTTCCCGCCGATGGAGCCGCCGCGCGGCCACCACTATGAACGCTGGTACCACGCCAGTGGCCGCGGGGAAGAGCTGACACGGCTGTACCGCCAGGCACTGCCGCCGCTGACCGACGCGCACGAGACCTGGAACTCGGCCCTGCCGGTGGCCTGGCACAACTCGACCTGGATCGGCGACCGCACCATCGAGTACCTGCGCACGCACCGCGACCAGCCCTTCTGCCTGTGGGCGTCCTTCCCCGATCCGCACCATCCCTTCGACGCCCCCGAGCCCTGGTGCCGCCTGCACGATCCCGAGGAGGTCGACCTGCCCGAGCACCGCACGCTCGACCTGGACCGGCGCCCGTGGTGGCACCGCGCCTGCCTGGAAGGTCGGCCGCAGATGGACAACGCAAGCCTGCGCGCCTTCCGTGAGAAGTCCTCGCGCACGCCCCGGCAGTCGGACGGGCAGTTGCGGCGCCTGATCGCCAATTACTACGGGATGATCTCGCTGATCGACCATCAGGTCGGCCGCATCCGCATCGCGCTGCGCGACCTGGGACTCGATGAACGCACGCTGATCGTCTACTCGACCGACCACGGTGATTGGCTCGGCGATCACGGCCTGCTGCTCAAGGGCCCGATGCCCTACGAGGGCGTGCTGCGCGTGGGACTGCTGTTCGAGGGGCCGGGCGTGCCGGCGGGCAAGGTCGTCGCCGACCCTGTGTCGACGCTCGATCTGGCGCAGACCTTCTGCGACTACGCCGGCACGGCGCTGCCGTCCGACGCGCACAGCCGCAGCCTGCGCCCGCTGATCGAGCAAGACGACACCAGCCGCGACTTCGCGCTGTCCGAATGGGACCTGCGACCGTCCCGCACCGGTGTGGAGTTGCAGTTGCGCACGGTGCGCACGCAGCGCCACAAGCTCACCCTGGACCTGCTCAGCGGCGCGGGCGAGATGTACGACCTGCGCGAAGACCCGCACGAGATGGACAACCTGTTCGGCGACCCGGCGCGTGCCGCCGTCCAGCGCGAGCTGACCGACATGATCCACAGCCGTCCGCAGGACGCCTGCGCGCCCTTGCCGCAGGTCGGCATGGCCTGAGAGTCTGGGCGCAGCCTCGCCGACGACGCAGGAGAACTTGCGTCAACCGAGCGTCTTTGCGGGAACCTGTGGGGCCGCGGCGCAGCCGTGGCCTACCATCGGCGGATGTCCACGAGGTCTGCCCGCGGTCACCGGGCGAATGCGCGACCGCCGGCCGCACCATCGCACCGCCTGCGCCGAGGTGCTTGTCTGACGGCGCTGGCCGTGGCGGCGGTCGCCATCGGCTGGTTGGCCCTGTCACCCGCGCCACCGCCATCGCTCGACACGGGCTGGGACAAGCTGAACCACCTGCTCGCCTTCGCCGTGCTCGGCGTGCTCGCCCAGGGCGTCGGACCTCAACCCGGGAAGCCGGGAGTCACGGCCGCGGTGTCGACCTTCCTCTACGGTGTGCTGATCGAGGCCGTGCAGGCCTGGGTGCCGGGGCGCTCCAGCGACTGGCAGGATCTGCTGGCCAACGCCGCGGGCATCGCGGTGGGGGTTGGACTGGCATGGGCGGTGTGGGGGCGCGGGACCGTCCGTGGCCGTCACAGTGGCCGTCACAGTGGCAGTCAGCGTGAACGTGGCTGAACGCCTCGGAGCCTGAGCGCCTTGGCGCCCGAGCCACCGGGACGGGAGGCCGACGGTCGCAGGCTGTCGGCTGCGCATCCGTGCCGGCCGCGACCGGACAGCGCCGAAGCCTCGTCAGCACCCCTGCGACGGATTGCGCGCACATGGCGCCCGACGGCGCGCGCGTGCCGACAATGTCGCAATGCTCCCCTTGCTCCGCCCGCTCCGGCTGCCGATGCGCGACGGCCCGTCCTTGCGTGGCGCCTGGACAGGGATCGAGGCTGCGAAGCGGCTGGCCAGGGCGGCCACGCGGGCGACAGCGGCTGCGGTGGGGGCGACCACCGCGGCAATGGCGATGGCCTCGGCGGTGGCGATGACCGCGACGGCAGCAGCAGCCTCGACAGCAAGTGGGGGCCTCGCCGGCCCGGCGAGCACAGAGCCCCTGCCGGGCCTCGCCGCCCAGGCGCCGGCGCCTGGGCGCGCGGACGTTGTGGCGGGCGGCCGCACCGACATCGCCGACGACTTGCGACGCCTGCTGTCAAACCCGCAGGCGCCGGCTCTGGCGCCGGGCCTGTACCTGCAATCGACCGTGACCGACATGCATGCCCAGGGGCAGGTGCTGGCACGCCTTCCCGTGCCCCTGTCGCAGGCGCGCGCCGCCTTGCGATCCCCGCGATCGTGGTGCCTGCTGCTGATGCTGCATCCCAACGTCTGGGACTGCGAGGTTCCGGCCGCTGGACCGAGCCGCACGGTGCTGCAGATGCTGATGGGCCAGCAGCGCGTGGCGGTCATCGGCACGACCCACCGGCTGACGCTGGCCTGGACCCTGGCCCGAGACGACGATGCGGGGCTGTGGCTGGAACTGATGGCCGAGCAAGGCCCCATGGGCACCCGCGACTACCGCATCTCGGCACGGATCGAGGCGCTGGACGAGACGCACTCGGCACTCGAACTGCGCTTTTCGAACGCCTTCACCCGGGCCGGCCTGTGGCTGGCCGAGCTCTACGTCAACACCGCAGGCCGCAACCGCATCGGCTTCACGATCGAGCGCCTCGACGCCGAGGGTCGGCCCGTGCACGTGCGTGGGTTGCGCGGCTCGGTCGAACGCAACACCATGCGCTTTCATCTGGCGGTGCAGAGCTGGCTGGCGGTGCAGCCGCTGCCGGCAGCGCAGCGCATCCCCCGGGCCCTGGAGGCCTGGTTCGACGGCAGCGAGCGGCATGCCGCGCAGCTGCACGAGGTCGAGCGCGAGGAATACCTGCAGATGAAACGGGAGCAGTACGCCCGGCGCCTCGCGCCAGAGCCGACCGGCCAGGCGCCCGCGCCCGGGAGCGCCTCCACGACGATCGGACGGGGTGAGCGCCTGTGAGTCTTTTCCCCATGCCCGCCCTGCACGCCTTGCCCGCCTTGCACGCCCTGCACGCACTGCACGTACTGCCCGCACTGCCCGCATTGCGCGCCTTCCCCGCCTTGCACGCCCCAACACCCCGCCTCGCCTCGTGGACGTCCTGCCCTTGACCCGGAATCCCGCCACGATGCCGCAGACCACCCGCAGCGGAGCTGCCGTCATCCGCGCAACGGTCTGCCTCGTGCTCTGCACGGGCGCACCCGCGATGTCGCTCGCGATCGACAACGCATCGCCGATGCCGGACACGCCAGTGGCCGCCACGACATCGGAAGACCTGCGCGCCGTCCCCCCCGCCCCGCTCGTCACGGTCTTCACACCCGCCTATCTGGATGCCGCCGATGCGATCGCGGGGCTGCTGACGCCAGCGCCTGCAGCACCCGGCACTTCACATCAGACCGGCGCTCCTGTGCGCGGGTCACTCCACACCGCAGACCCGGCACCCGCGCTGCCGACGCGCGCAGCGACCCTGGCCGCCGGGCAGGACTGTGCCCCTCGTGCCGAGGATTACCCGCCGAGCGCGCTGCGCGCGCGGGCCACCGGCGTGACGCGGCTGCGCATCGGCGTGGAGCCGACGGGCCGGGCCGGCCGCATCGACATCGTGCAGTCCGCAGGCGCCACGCGGGCACACGCCGCGCTCGATCGGGAAGCCGTCTGGCGCCTGTCGGACTGCCGCTTCGAGCCGGCACGCGACAGCCTGGGGCGCCCGATGAAAGCCGACTTCGAGGCCGAGATCGTCTGGACCCTGCCTTGAGCGGGAGCGTCGCGTGGCGCTCGACCACGCGCTGGCCGCTACGCCTGCCCGAAAATGCCGTCCATGGCCACCCTGACGGTCCAAGACGCCGCGTGAACGCACCGAACCCTCTTCAGCCCGATGCGATCGACCACGAAAGCCGGGTCGGCGACGGCGACCACCTCGCCCTGCGTCTGTGGCTGCGGCTGCTGTCGTGCACCAACCGTGTCGAGGCCCCGCTGCGCAGCCGGCTGCGCGAGCGCTTCGGTGGCTCGCTGCCGCGCTTCGACCTGATGGCCCAACTGGATCGACATCCCGGCGGGCTGAAGATGCGCGAACTGTCGCAGCGCCTGATGGTCACCGGCGGCAACGTCACCGGGCTGACCGACCGCCTCGTCACCGAAGGCCTGGTCGAGCGGCGCGAAGACCTCGACGACCGTCGCGCCTTCACCGTGTGCCTGACCGCCGAGGGGCGCCGGCAGTTCCGGGCGATGGCGCGCGATCACGAACGCTGGGTGGCCAGCCTGTTCGAGGGCCTCGCCGCGCCCGAACAGGCCGAACTCTTCCGGCTGCTCGGCCTGCTGAAGAAGGCCCTGCCTGCGGCACCGGGGCCCGACGCGAGGCGACGTCGGCGGGATGACGCCGCTGTCCCGCCTCGGCGCCGGCCGGCGACGGATCAGACCTGAAGGTCTGCCCTGGCCGGCCTCGACCTTTGCAGGGCAACCGACGCGTCCAGTCCCCAGCTCGACGCGGCTCGGGCCGCTACATCCGAAGCAGGGGCACCGCGCAGGCCGCCACCAGCACGGCGACGAGTTGCATCGGCCCCAGCCGCTCCTTCATCACGAAGACCGAGATCAGCACGGCGAACACCGCGCTGGTGTCGCGCAGCGCCGCCGAGATGGCCATGGGCGCCTGGGTGAACACCCAGACGATCAGGAAATAGGACACCATCGACGTCACGCCGGTGATCCAGACCACCTGACGGTGGCGCAGCACCGCCGACCAGAGCCCCGGGCGGGTGCGTTGGCGCAGGAACATCAGCGAGGCGTTCAGCGCCGCGGTGCAGCAGGCATAGGCCAGCGGCGACTCCGACGCGCGGATGCCCTTGACGTCGAACATCACGCACACCGCGCTGAGCAGGCCGCCCAGCAGCGTCCAGCCCAGCACCGCGGCGCCCAGGCGCTGCCCGGCGCGGGCCTGGGAGGCCATCAGCAGCAGGGACAGCGCGATGCACGCGATGCCGGCCCAGGCAGACGCCGACAGACGCTCGCCCGCGAAGACCAGCGACAGCGGTGCGATCACCAGCACCATGGTCGCGCGGCTCAAGGGGTAGACGGCACCGTAGGCGCCGTGCTCGTAGGCGCGCAACAAACTGAGCAAGCCGAGCCAGTTGAAGAAGGCGCCTGCCGCCATCCATCCCCAGGCCTCGGCCCGCGGCCAGGGCAGCCACAGCAGCAATGGCAGACCCACCAGGGCCGCCACCACCATCTGGCCCGTCATCGCCTCGGTCGGTTGTCCGGTGTGCTTGATGCCCGCCGTCCAGGCGGCGTGCAGCAGCGCACTCAGCAGGGCGGCCAGGACGAGAAGGGTGTCCAAGTGCGTGGGCAGTGGGCGTCGACCCGGGATCGTAAGGGCCCGGGGCGGGCCTGGGCGCCCGCGGCAGGCGCGTCCTCGTTTCGCGCAGGCTCGGGCCTGTCAGCCGCTGCCGAGCACGTCGCGCCCGACGATGAGCTGCTGCACCTCGGTGGCGCCCTCGTAGATGCGCAGGGCGCGGATCTCGCGGTAAAGCGACTCCACCACAGAGCCCACCCGCACGCCCAGGCCGCCGTGCATCTGCAGCGCGCGGTCGATCACGCGGTGGGCGTTCTCGGTAGCGCACATCTTGGCCATCGCCGCCTCTCGGGTGGTGCGCACGCCCTTGACGTCGCGCAGCCAGGCGGCGCGGTAGGTCAGCAGCGCCGCGGCGTCGATGGCGCTGGCCATCTCGCCGAGCGCGGCCTGGGTGAGCTGGAATTCGGCCAG
>Ga0169931_10005496_pt1 | contig 19313 bp, 20 predicted proteins | sample Kivu_15m_20L_FD_129675 | JGI IMG/M metagenome (GOLD analysis project Ga0169931, IMG submission 129675) | Freshwater microbial communities from Lake Kivu, Western Province, Rwanda to study Microbial Dark Matter (Phase II) - Kivu_15m_20L... | ecosystem: Environmental > Aquatic > Freshwater > Lake... | reverse complement strand
CGTGTATCTAGGCATTTGGCGCCAAACGGCGACGGCAGGGGCAACGAAATCAACCACTTACGCAACCTCGATCAGCCAGAACCGGGCGCGTGTGCCCTGGAACTGTCAAAGTCGGGTCAGAGCGCTCAGCCCCCCGCGCGTGCGAGCGGGGCCAGGATCGACTCGAGGGTCCCGGCGACCTCGAAGAGTGCGCCGTCCTCGCCCCATCGTCCGACCACCTGCAGGCCGACCGGCAGCGCCGCGCCGTCGCCGTCGCGGGCACGCCCGCACGGCAGCGACAGTGCGGGGTGCCCGCTCGCGCTGATCCAGTAGCAGGTCTTCAGCCATTCGACGTAGTTGGCGAGTGGCACACCGTCGATCTCGGTCGGGTGCGGCACCTCCAGCGCGAACGGCAGGACCTGCGAGGTGGGCAGCACGAACGCATCGACCCCCGCCATGAACGCCGCAGTCCGCCGGAAGACCGCGGAGCGCAGCCGCTGTGCGCGGGCGATCCGGCGCGCGTCGAGCGCCAGCCCCTGCTCGACGTTCCACACGACCGAATCCTTCATCCGCGCCCGTTCGGTCTCGTACAGTTCGCCCAGCCACTCGACGAAGTACAGGCCGCGCAGGGTCATGAACGCCTCGTCCGCGCCCTGGAAGTCGGGGTAGGCCTCGACCAGCGCCACGCCGGCGTCGCGCAGCGCATCGATCGCCCGGGCGAACGCGGCGCGCACCCGCGCCTGCAGCGGCAGTCCGCCGAGATCGGCGGACCAGGCGACGCGCAGCGCGCCGGCGGGCTTCGCCGGCGGTCGGGCCGCATCGCGCGCCAGCCACGCGGCCATGGGGCGGGGGGTCGGGCGCAGGAACATCGCTTCGTGCACCCGCCGGCAGTCGTCCACGCAGGCGCCCATCGGCCCGATCATCGACAGCAGGTCGAACGCGTTCGCGCCGTCGGCGAGCGACGGATCGAGTCGGGTCGACGGCCGCATCCCGACCACGCCGCAGAAGCTCGCCGGATTGCGCAGGCTCGAGGCGAGGTCCGAGCCGTCGGCGACCACCGCCATCCCGGTGGCCAGCGCGACCGCGGCGCCTCCTGACGATCCGCCGCAGGTCCGGCTCGGATCGTACGGGTTGCGGGTCGCGCCGAAGACCGGGTTGAAGGTCTGCGACCCGGCGGCGAACTCCGGCGTGTTGGACTTGGCGATCAGCACCGCGCCGGCGTCCTTCAGCCGTCCGACCACCGGGGCGTCGGTGCTCGGCACGCGCTCGGCGAAGATCGGCGAGCCCAAGGTCGTGCGCAGCCCGGCCGTGTCGAACACGTCCTTGCACACCCAGGGCAGGCCGACCAGCGGCCCCACCGGGTCGCCCGCGCGGATCGACGCGGCGGCGCGCTCGGCCTCGCGCACGCACGCGTCGCGGTCGCGCCGCGTGGGCAGCGCGTTCAGCGACGCGTCGAGTCGATCGATCTCGCGGTGACAGGCGGCGAGGAGGTCGACCGGCGAGCGCTCGCAACGTTGGAAGTCGGCAAGGAGTCGTCCGATCGGAGGGTGCACGTGAGCAGGTGCCGGCAGGCCGCGACGTCGAGTCCGACATGGTAGCCGCCCGCCAGCGCCCGTGCGGCGTCGTCGAGCCGTTCCCGTCGCAGCGACGGCGGGCACGCGGCGAGTTCGGCGCGGAACGCCTCGACCTCCACCCGCAGCCGGTAGGTGCGGCTCGCGTAGTAGCGCACCATGTGCAGCACGATCCCGCCGCGCCAGAACTGCTTGCAGTGCTCGAGTTCGTGCACGATCGTCGGCCGGTCGGCGAGGTAGTCGCTGCGCACGACCACGAACACCCCCATGCTCAGTCCCACCAGCCGGGCCGGCATCCGGTCCAGCGCAACCACCGGTACCGGCAGCACCCCCCACAGCCGCTCGATCGAGATCTTCATGGCGGGCCGGTTTAGCAAGCGGCGTGCCCGCGGCCGCATGACGGCCCAAGTCCTTGATGCGCAAAGGATTGGCATCGGCGGCGAACCGACGTGACCTCGTCGGTGTAAAGGTCGTCAACGCGTGGGGGTCGTGCGTTAGCATGGTTCATGGGTGCCAACGATCGACGCAGCCTCGCCGCCGTGCTCGGCCTGATCGCCGGTTCGGTCGGCCTGCACGCGGCCCTGTTCGGCGGCCTGGTCGTCGGACTGCCGTCGCTGCCGACCGCAACCGCGCCGCGTGAGGCCGGCCCCACCGTGACCGCGGTCGAGCTGGTCGCTGCGGCTCCGCCGGTCGCGCCGGCGTCGGCCGTGGCTGCGCCTCCCCCGGTGCGGCCGGCCCGCGCACGGCCCACGCCGGCTGCCCCTGCACCGTCCGCTCCGGTCGGGCTCGCGACGGTCGAGGCCGTGCCGATCGGCGGCGACGCGTTCGGTGCGATCGAGCCGGCCGAAGCGCCGGTGGTCGACCCTGGACCCCTCGCCGCGGCACCCGCGGACGCGGCACCACCGCCCGAGCCGGCCGCCACGGCCGGCGCCGAACCCCTGCTGCAGACCGCTCAGGGCACGACCGGCGAGCCGCTGGCGCCCGAGCCGCCGCCGCCCGCCGCGTTGCAGGACGACGCGGTCCGCGGACCGCTGCCTGCCCCGCCGGCCGATCATCGCCAGCGCTTCCGGGTGTATTGGGGCGACTTCGCCGACGAGCGTTCGGTCGCCAGCCTCGAGTATCGGTTCGAGCGCCAGGGCGACACCTACCTGATCGAGAGCGCGGGGCAGGCCGAGGGCCTGCTTGCATGGGTCTACCGCGGCACGCTGGTGCAGCGCAGCTCCGGCCGCGTCGGCCCCGACGGGCTCGAGCCGGCGCGCTACGTCGAGCAGCGCGGCTCGCGACCGGAGCGGGCGGCCTCGTTCGACGCGCGCAGCCGGCGGCTGCTGCCGACCGGAGGCGAGCCGGTCGCGCTGCCCGCGGGCACGCAGGACCGGCTGAGCGTGTTCTACCAGATCGGGCTGCTGGTGCGCGCGGAGCCCGAGCGCTTCACCGCGGGCCGCCACTACGAGCTGTCGGTGGCCTCGACCCGGGCGGTCGCGCGCGAGCGGTTCGAGGTGGTCGGCGACCAGGTGCTGATGGCCCCGGGCGGTCCGATCCGGGCGCTGCACCTGCACCGTCCGCCGCGTCCGGGGTCCGGCGACCCGAGGATCGACCTGTGGTTGGGGTACGATCGCGAGATGCTGCCGGTGCGTCTTCGCATCGAGGATGCCCAGCGCCGCGTGCTCGATCACCTGATCGAGACCGGCGGCTGATGTCTCGCCGGCCCCTCCAGGAGCGCTCGTCCCATGTCGGATCCCCCGGTGCGCCGCAGCGGCCGCAACGTGCTCGGCGGCCCGCTGCTCGCCTGCTCGTTCGACCCGCTGACCGGCTTCTTCCGCGACGGCTGCTGCACGACCGGCCCCGAGGATCTGGGCAGCCATACGGTCTGCGCGCGGGTCACCGAGGCCTTCCTCGCGTTCAGCCGCGAGCGCGGCAACGACCTGTCCACGCCGCGGCCGGAGTTCCGGTTCCGCGGGCTGAAGCCGGGTGACCGATGGTGCGTGTGCGCGGCGCGCTGGCTCGAGGCGTGCGACGCCGGGGTCGCCCCGCCGGTGGTGCTCGAGGCCACGCACGAGGCGGCGCTGCGGATCGTGCCGCTCAAGCGCCTGCTCGAGCACGCGTGGGGTCAGCGACCCACCGCGTCACGCTGAGCGTCGCCGTGGCGCTGGCGCTCGCGATCGTCCCGGTCACGCCGTTCGCGCAGAACTGCTCGGTTCTGGTCGACACCGACACCGCCGCGGCCGCGGTGGTCGACCCCGGCGGCGACCTCGACCGGATCGAGGAGGCGCTGCGCGAGACCGGCGGGCGGCTCGAGAAGGTGCTGCTCACCCACGGGCACATCGACCACTGCGGACGGGCGGCGGAATTCGCGCGGCGCCACGGCGTGCCGATCGAGGGGCCGCACGTCGATGACCGGTTCTGGATCGACCAGCTGCCGGCGCAGGGGGTGCGCTTCGGGTTTCCGCGGCTGGACGCGTTCGAGTCGGATCGCTGGCTGGCCGACGGCGACACGGTCCGCTTCGGCTCGATCGAGCTGCAGGTCGCGCACTGCCCCGGGCACACCCCCGGGCACGTGGTCTTCTTCCACCCCGAGAGCCGCCTGGCGATCGTCGGCGACGTGCTGTTCGCCGGGTCGATCGGACGCACCGACTTTCCGCGCGGCAATCACGCGCAGCTGATCGAGGCGATCCGCACGAAACTCTGGCCGATGGGCGACGACGTGTCGTTCGTGCCGGGGCACGGACCGATGTCGACCTTCGGCGAGGAGCGCCAGACCAATCCGTACGTCGCCGACCGCTGAGGCTGCCGCCGCCCGGCGTGCGGGCGCCGGTCAGCCCTTGCGGGTGGTCCAGGAATCCTTCAGGGTCACGGCGAGGTTGAACACCGGACGGTTCGGGCGGTGATCGGTTCGATCGGCCACGAAGTACCCGTGACGCTCGAACTGGAACCGTTCCTCCGGCGCCGCCGCGGCGAGCGACGGTTCGATCACCGCCTGCACGATCCGCTTCGACGACGGGTTCAGCAGCTCGAGGTAGTCGCGCTCGCCCGAGTCCGGATAGGGCTCGGTGAAGAGCCGGTCGTACATGCGGATCTCGGCGGCGAGCCCGTGACGCGCCGACACCCAGTGGATGTTGCCGCGCACCTTGTACTGGTCGGCGCCCGGGGTGCCGGACTTCGAGTCCGGAAGACAGCGCGCCAGCACCTTGGTGGTCCGGCCGGTCGCGTCGGTTTCGTGGCCGGTGCACTCGATCACGAATCCGTGCCGCAGGCGAACGCGGTTGCCCGGAAACAGCCTGAAGAAGCCCTTCGGCGGCTGCGACTCGAAGTCCTCGCGCTCGATCCAGAGCTCCCGGGTGAGCGGGAAGTGGCGCAGCCCGCGGCTCGGGTCGTGCGGGTGGACCGGCGCGCTGCACGGCTCCTGCAGCGATTCCGGCACGTCGGTCAGTTCCAGCTTCAACGGGTCGAGCACCGCGAACGCACGCGCGGCGCGCCGATCCAGATCGTCGCGCAGCGCCTGCTCGAGGACCGCGGGGTCGACCCACTGGTGCGCCTTGGACATGCCGATGCGCTCGGCGAACAGCCGGATCGACTCGGGCGTGTAGCCGCGGCGACGCAGCGCGACCAGGGTCGGCATCCGCGGGTCGTCCCAGCCGTCGACGGTGCCGGACTGCACCAGCTGCTGCAGCTTGCGCTTGCTCATGACCGTGTAGGTCATGTTGAGTCGCGCGAACTCGATCTGCCGGGGCAGCGGGCGCTGGAAGAATCCGCCTTCGGCCGCGCGTTCCAGGATCCAGTCGTAGAACGGGCGGTGGTCCTCGAACTCGAGCGTGCACAGCGAGTGGGTGACGTTCTCCAGCGCGTCCGACAGCGGGTGCGCATAGTCGTACATCGGGTAGATGCACCAGGCGTCGCCGGTCCGGTGGTGGTGCGCGAACCGCACCCGGTAGAGCACCGGGTCGCGCAGGTTGACGTTCGGCGACGCCATGTCGATCCGGGCGCGCAGCACGTGCGAGCCCTCGGCGTGGCGGCCCGCCCGCATCTCGCGGAACAGCGCGAGGCTGTCTTCGGCGCTGCGCGTGCGGAACGGCGAATCCCGCCCCGGTTCGGTCAGCGTGCCGCGGTTCGTGCGCATCGCCTCGGCGCTCTGCGAGTCGACGTACGCGTGGCCGGCGCGGATCAGGTGTTCGGCGATCTCGTAGAACCACCCGAAGAAGTCGCTCGCGAAGTACAGGTTGTCCTCGCCGCCGCCGTCCCAGTCGAATCCGAGCCAGCGGACCGTGTCGAGGATGCCGTCGACGAACTCCTGGTCCTCCTTGACCGGATTCGTGTCGTCGAATCGCATGTGGCAGCGTCCGCCGTAGTCGCGGGCCAGGCCGAAGTTCAGGCAGATCGACTTCGCGTGCCCGACGTGCAGGTAGCCGTTCGGCTCGGGCGGGAACCGGGTGCGGATCACCGCGACGTCGGCCGGGGAGCCGGCCTGGTCGCGCGCCGGGCCGGGCCGCCCCGACCAGCGGCGCGGCGCGTACCGACCCGCCGCGAGATCGGCGTCGATCGCCTGACGGATGAAGTTGCTCGCGCGTGCGTCGTCGACGGGGCTCGGCGAAGGGGCGGGCGGGGTCGCGGCGGTCATCGGGGCTCGGCGTAAAGCCGCGATTCTAGCAACCGCGACCGGACCGCCCGCGCCTCCGCGGGCCGCGGTCCGACGGCTGCCGGATCAGACGCCGAGGAGCTCGACCTCGAACAGCAGCGTTGCGTTCGGCGGGATCACGCCGCCGGCGCCGCGGGCGCCGTAGCCCAGTTCCGGAGGGATCACCAGCCGGCGGGTTCCGCCGACCTTCATGCCCTCGACGCCCTCGTCCCAGCCCTGGATCACGTGCCCGGCGCCCAGCGGGAACTCGAACGGCTCGCCCCGATCGAGCGAGGAGTCGAATTTGTGTCCGGCCGCGCCGTCGCGCCACAGCCAGCCGGTGTAGTGGACCTGCACCGTGCACCCGGCGACCGCGGCATCGCCCGCGCCGACGACGACGTCCTCGTAGCGCAGTCCAGAAGGCGTCGTATTCATCGCTCGCTCCATCGAGGGTCGTCACGATAGCACGCTCCTGCGCGCCCGCCGGGCGCCGGCGGGCCGCGCGGGAGGTGACGCTCGGGAGGTGACGCGCGGGGGCCCGCCCGGGCCGGGGCTACAATCCGGGTTCGGGCGTCTGCGGCCGAGCGCGCCGAGCGGGAACATCCTCATGGACCATCACTTCATCGCCCGGCCCGGCGCCGGTGCGGTGCGCGGGTCGCTCCGGGTGCCGGGCGACAAGTCGATCTCCCACCGGTCGATCATGCTCGGCGCGATCGCGCGCGGGACCACCCGCGTCAGCGGCTTCCTCGAGGGCGCCGACGCGCTGTCCACGATGAACGCGTTTCGCGCGCTCGGCGTGGTGATCGACGGTCCGGACGGCGGGCGGGTGACCGTCCACGGCGTCGGGCCCGGCGGACTGCGCACGCCGGCCGGGCCGCTCGACTGCGGCAACTCCGGCACGTCGATGCGTCTGATGTGCGGTCTGCTCGCCGGCCAGGGGTTGGAGGCGACGCTGGTGGGCGACGCGAGCCTGTCGCGGCGTCCGATGCGCCGCGTGACCGACCCGCTCGTCGCGATGGGCGCCCGCATCGACACCGACGACGGTCGTCCGCCGGTGCGGATCCATCCGGCGCACGGGCCGCTGCACGGGATCGACTACCGGATGCCGGTGGCCAGCGCACAGGTGAAGTCGGCGCTGCTGCTCGCCGGCCTGCACGCGCTCGGCACCACCCGCGTGACCGAGCCCGCGCCCACGCGAGACCACACCGAACGGATGCTCGCGGCCTTCGGCGTGGCGGTGTCGGTCGACGGCCCGACCGTGTCGATCGAGGGCGGCCGGACGTTGGTTGCGGCCGACATCGACGTGCCCGGGGACATCTCGTCGGCGGCGTTCCTGCTCGTGGCCGGCGCGATCGCGCCCGAGTCCGACCTCACCATCGAGCACGTCGGCGTCAACCCGACACGCAGCGGCGTGATCGAGATCCTGCGGCGGATGGGCGCCGACGTAACGCTGCAGCGGCCCCGCTCCGTCGGTGGCGAGCCGGTCGCCGACCTGCGCGTGCGCGGCAGCGCGTTGCGCGGCATCGAGGTGCCTCCCGAGCTGGTGCCGCTCGCGATCGACGAGTTCCCGGTGCTGTTCGTCGCCGCGGCGTGCGCCCGTGGCCGGACCGTGGTCACCGGCGCGCACGAGTTGCGGGTGAAGGAGTCGGATCGGATCGCGGTGATGGCCGAGGGGCTGCGTCGGCTGGGCGTAAGCGCCGAGCCGACGCCCGACGGCATCGTGATCGAGGGGCGCGGCGAGCGGCTCGCGGCGTTCGACGGCGGCGAGGTCGACTCCCACGGGGACCACCGCCCGGCGATGGCGTTCGCGGTCGCCTCGCTGAGGTCCGCCGCGCCGATCCGCATCGCCGACACGCTGAACGTCGGCACATCGTTTCCCGGATTCGTCGAGCTGGCGCGCTCGGTCGGCATCGACGTCGAGCGGGTGTCCGGCCGATGACCGGCGATGGGGCGGCCGGCCGGGCCGACGGCGCGGCGCGTGCCGCCGCGATCGACGCGCGGCGTGCGCCCGTGCTGACGATCGACGGGCCGACCGCATCCGGCAAGGGCACGATCGCGCAGCGCGCGGCGCGGGCGCTCGGCTGGCACTACCTGGACAGCGGTGCGCTCTATCGCCTCACCGCGCTCGCCGCGCTCCGGGCCGGCGTGCCGTTCGACGACGCCGGCGCGCTCGCGCGGATCGCCGCGGCGCTACCGGTGCGCTTCGAAGGCGAGGTGGTGCGTCTCGGCGGCGAGGACGTGACCGACGCGATCCGCGACGAGGCGGTGGGCGCCGGCGCCTCCCGGGTTGCGGTGCATGCGGCGGTCCGCTCGGCGCTGCTCGGTCTGCAGCGCAGTTTCCGACGCGCTCCGGGCCTGGTCGCCGATGGCCGGGACATGGGCACGGTGGTGTTTCCGGACGCGGCGCTGAAGGTGTTCCTGACGGCGAGCACCGAGTCCCGCGCGGAGCGCAGGTATAAGCAGTTGATAGAAAAGGGAATTCCTGCTAACCTCCCCGGTCTTCTGCAGGACCTGCGGGAACGTGACGCTCGCGACGCATCGCGGGCCGTGGCCCCGCTCGCTCCGGCGAAGGGCGCGTTCGTGCTGGACTCCACCGGCCTGTCCGTCGACGAGACGGTCGGCGCCGTGTTGGGGCGCTGGTCCTCGCGCAGGTAGCGGCCGAAGGCGCCGCGTGCGGGCCAGGGCCCGCCGGACGCCCGGGCCGCCGTTCGTCAACACCGCTGGTTCGAGGTGCCGGACCCTCGAGGCATGCGCCGAGCGCATGACCGCGGGGCCGATCCTCTCCGGCGAGATCCACACTGGACATCACTTGAACACTGCTTCCATCCAAGAGACCGAGAGTTTTGCCAAGCTCTTCGAGGAGTCGCTCTCCAAGAAGGAGATGCGTCAGGGCGAGGTGATCACCGCCGAGGTGATCCGGATCGACCACAACTTCGTGGTCGTCAATGCCGGCCTGAAGTCCGAGAGCTTCATTCCGATCGAGGAGTTCCACAACGATCGCGGCGAACTCGACGTCAAGGAGGGCGATTTCGTCGCGGTCGCGATCGATTCGCTGGAGAACGGCTATGGCGAGACCCGCTTGTCGCGTGACCGCGCCAAGCGCCTGGCGGCCTGGGTCAACCTGGAGCGCGCGCTCGACGACGGCGAACTGGTCGAAGGCACCATCACCGGCAAGGTGAAGGGCGGCCTCACCGTGATGACCAACGGCATCCGCGCGTTCCTGCCCGGCTCGCTGATCGACATGCGGCCGGTGAAGGACACCACGCCCTACGAGGGCAAGACCCTCGAGTTCAAGGTCATCAAGCTCGACCGCAAGCGCAACAACGTCGTGCTGTCGCGCCGCGCGGTGATCGAACTGTCGCAGGGCGAGGAGCGCGCGAAGCTGCTCGAGACGCTGACCGAGGGTTCGATCGTCAAGGGGACCGTCAAGAACATCACCGACTACGGCGCGTTCATCGACCTGGGCGGCATCGACGGCCTGCTTCACATCACCGACATGGCCTGGCGCCGCGTCCGGCACCCGTCCGAGGTGCTCGCGGTCGGCCAGGAGGTGACCGCGAAGGTGCTCAAGTTCGACCAGGAGAAGAACCGGGTGTCGCTGGGCGTCAAGCAGCTCGGCGACGATCCCTGGGTCGGCATCTCGCGCCGTTACCCGACCGGCACCCGGATGTTCGGCAAGGTCACGAACATCACCGACTACGGCGCGTTCGTCGAGATCGAGCCGGGCATCGAGGGCCTGGTCCACGTGTCCGAGATGGACTGGACCAACAAGAACGTCAACCCGAACAAGGTCGTGTCGCTGAGCGACGAGGTCGAGGTGATGGTCCTGGAGATCGACGAGGACCGGCGCCGGATCTCGCTCGGCATGAAGCAGTGCCGCCCGAATCCGTGGCAGGAGTTCGCCGAGAACCATCGCAAGGGCGACAAGGTCTCGGGCACGATCAAGTCGATCACCGACTTCGGCGTGTTCCTCGGCCTGCCCGGCGGCATCGACGGTCTGGTGCACCTGTCCGACCTGTCCTGGAACAAGGCCGGCGAGGAGGCCGTGCGCGAGTTCAAGAAGGGCGACGACGTGGGCGCGGTCGTTCTCGCGATCGACGTCGAGCGCGAGCGGATCTCGCTCGGGATCAAGCAGCTCGAGGGCGATCCGTTCAACAACTACGCGGCCACCCACGAGAAGGGGGCGGTCGTGCGCGGCACGATCCGCAGCGTCGACCCGAAGGGCGCGGTGGTGCACATCGGTGGCGACATCGACGGCTATCTGCGCGCCTCGGAGATCTCTCGCGACCGCGTCGAGGACGCCCGAAACCACCTGAAGGAGGGCGACACCGTCGAGGCCATGATCATCAACATCGACCGCAAGAACCGGTCGATCGCGCTGTCGATCAAGGCCAAGGACTCGGTCGAGACCGCCGAGACGCTGCAGCGGATGCAGGCCGAGAGCGGGGCCGCCACCGGCACCACCAACCTCGGTGCGCTGCTGCGCGCGAAGCTCTCCGACCGGGACGACACGCGCTGACGCCCGCGCCGGTCGCGCCCCGCGGCGCGACCGGCTCGCGGTCCGGCCCCGGACCGCGGCGGGCCAGACCGCACTTACCCACCGCACGCGACAGGTTCCCCGATGCTCGACGCCGACGATCAGCTGTCCCCCGGGACGATGACCAAGTCGGAGTTGATCGCGCGGCTCGCGGAGCGGTACCCGCAGCTGGTCGCGAAGGACGCCGAGTTCGCGGTCCGGACGATCCTGGACGCGATGGCCTCGACCCTGGCCGCCGGCCATCGCATCGAGATTCGCGGCTTCGGCAGCTTCGCGCTGTCGCATCGTCCTCCCCGCATCGGCCGTAACCCCAAGTCGGGCGAGCGGGTGCAAGTGCCCGAGAAGCGCGTGCCGCACTTCAAGCCCGGCAAGGAACTGCGCGAGCGGGTCGATGGACGCGGCCCTGAGCCGGGCTAGTTCTTCGCGACATGCAGGTTCTCGCCTGGCTGTTCCGCGTCGCGTTGTTCCTCGTGATGCTGGGATTCGCGCTGTCGAACACCGACACCGCGACGCTGCGCTTCTTCGGCATCCCGCAGTTCGAGTGGCGCGCGCCGCTGGTATTGCTGCTGCTGGTCTTCTTCGCCGCCGGGGCGCTGATGGGCGTGCTCGCCGTGGTGCCCAAGGTGCTGCGTCAGCGCCGCGAGGTCGGACGGCTGCGGCGCGAGGTCGCCGCCGCAGCGGTCGCGCGGGCTGCCAGCGAGGCGACGCCGGTCGATGCGGCCCGCCCGCCCGCGCTGCGCGAGCCCGGCGGTCGCGGCATCTGAGGAGGGACGCCCGCGGATGGAGTTCGAGTTCTGGTGGCTGTCGGTGATCCCGCTGTTCTTCGGACTCGGCTGGGCGGCGTCGCGCCTGGAGATGCGTCAGCAGATCCGGGCGTCGGCGCAGCTGCCCGCGGCCTACTTCAAGGGTCTGAACCTGCTGCTGAACGAGCAGCCGGACAAGGCGATCGACGCATTCGTCGACGTCGTGAAGCTGGATCCCGAGACGGTCGAGCTGCACTTCGCGCTCGGCAACCTGTTCCGACGTCGCGGTGAGACCGACCGGGCGATCCGGGTGCACCAGAGCCTGCTCGCGCGCTCCGACCTGCAGTCCGCCCAGCGCGAGCACGCGCTGTTCGAGCTCGGTCAGGACTATCTGCGCGCCGGCCTGCTCGATCGCGCCGAGGACGCGTTCAACCGACTGGAGGGTTCGGGCTACTCCGGGGCCGCGCTGCGACACCGGCTGGACATCGCGCAGATGGTGCGCGACTGGCCGCGCGCGGTCGACCTGGCCGAGCGGCTCCAGCGCGAGTCCGGGGCCGATCAGCGCCCGCTGATCGCGCATTTCCGCTGCGAGCTCGCGCAGCAGTCGCTCGCCGGCGACGGCGTCACGGCCGAAGGCGCCGCGCGCGCGCGCCGCGAACTGGACCGGGCCCTGGAGGCGGCACCTGCTCATCCCCGCCCGTGGCTGCTTCGGGGCGAGGCGGCGTTCTCCGCCGAGGCGTGGGAGGATGCGATCGCCGCCTGGAACGAGCTCGCCAGGATCAGCCCGGCCCACCTGGCGCTGAGCGCCGAGCATTGGCTGCAGGCCCACGAGCGGGTCGGCCGCGCCGACGCAGCCCTGGCCCGGCTCGAGGCGACGCAGAGCGAGCATCCCGCGATCGATGCGCTGCGGGCGATCGCCCAGGGTCGGGCGCGGCGCGACGGCCCCGCGGCGGCGACCGCCTGGCTGCGCGCCGCGCTCGAGCGCAGCCCGTCGCTGCTCGGACTGCAGCAACTGCTCGCGCTGCAGCGCGCCTGCGGGGCCGAGCCCGCGGTGAGCGCCGACGCCGCGCTCACCGAGTCGCTGATCGAGCGGCAGGCGACGCGGCTGGCCCGCTTCGTCTGCGGTCACTGCGGCTTCAAGGCCCGCAGTTTCCACTGGCAGTGCCCGGGCTGCCACCACTGGGACAGCTACCCGCCGCGCCGCACCGACGCGCTCGACTCCGAGGCCTGACCGGCGGCCGAGCGGCCTCGTCCATCCGGCCGAGCCCGGCCCGGCCAACGCGTGGCACAGTGTCCGGACACGACCGGCCCCGACCGGTGCGAGGGCGCCGCAGCCGGCGCGCTCGACTCGGGGCCGGTTCGCGGTGGCGTCCGGCGGTCGGTCGCCTTCTGCGTGTCGGAGGACACTCGATGAACCGCTGGATCGCCGCGCTGTGCGCGCTCCTCGTCTCTGTCGGAACCGCGATCGCCGCGGTGAACGCGAACACGGCCTCGGTCGACGACCTCCAGGCAGTCCCGGGGATCGGCCCGGCGATCGCACAGCGCATCGTCTCCGAGCGCGGCAAGGGCCCGTTCAAGAGCCTGGACGACCTCCAGGCGCGGGTGAAGGGCGTCGGCGAGGCGAGCATCCGGAAGATGGCCGCCGGTGGGCTCACCGTGGGGCCGTCGCGCGCGGTGGCCGCGAAAGCCGATCCGACGCCCGGCGCCAGGGCCGATCCGAAGGCGTCACCGAAGGCCGACCCGCGCAAGGTCGAGGCGCCCAGGGTCGAGTCGCCCAAGGGCGGGGTGCGTCCGTAGCGATCCGCGGGTGACGGCGCATCGGGAACGGCGCGGCAACCGCGCCGGAACGCCGATTCCGCGCGCCCCGGGTCGCGCAGCGGCCGGCCGCCGGTTCGCCGCGTCGCAGCCACCGCAACTCGGCTCGCCACGCCAGCGGCCGCAACGCGGCCCGGCACGCCCGCCACCGCAACTCGGCTCGCCACCACGCCGGGCACCGGGGTGTTCGGCCGCATCCCTCCCCTGTGGCATGATCGCCGCGCCATGTCCTCCGGCCGCGCGCCGCTGTCCGAGCCGTCCCTGCCGGGCCGGCTGATGCTCTACGCGCACCTGCTGCGGCTGCACCGGCCGATCGGCACGCTGCTGCTGTTGTGGCCGACGCTGTGGGCACTGGTCGTCGCCTCCGGCGGCTGGCCGGATCCGTACCTGCTGTTCGCGTTCTGCGTCGGTACGCTGCTGATGCGTTCGGCCGGCTGCGCGATCAACGACTGGGCCGACCGCGACTTCGACCGCCACGTCGAGCGCACGCGCAACCGACCGCTGACCGCAGGGCGGGTGTCGCCGAACGAGGCGCTCGCACTGTTCGCCGGGCTGTCGCTGCTGTCGGCGCTGCTGGTGCTGCCGATGAACCGGCTCGCGTGGGCGCTGGCGTTCGTCGCCGCGTTCCTGGCGGCGAGCTACCCGTTCACCAAGCGCTTCCTCGCGATCCCGCAGGCGTACCTGGGTCTCGCGTTCGGCTTCGGCATCCCGATGGCGTTCGCGGCGGTGCTGGGCGCGCTGCCGGCGGTCGCGTGGGTGATGCTCGCGGCGAACGTCTGCTGGGCGATCGCCTACGATACCGAGTATGCGATGGTCGACCGCGACGATGACCTGAAGATCGGGATCCGGACATCGGCGATCACCTTCGGCCGCTTCGACGTGGCGGCGGTGATGCTCGCTTACGTGGCCACGCTTGCCCTGCTCGCATGGGTGGGGGTGCTGGCCGGCCTGGGTGCGGTCTACCACGCGGGTCTCGCGGCCGCAGCCGGCATCGCGGCCTACCACTGGACCCTGATCCGCGATCGCACGCGGGTCGGCTGCTTCGCGGCGTTCAACCACAACACCTGGTTCGGGTTCGCGGTCTTTGCCGGCATCGTCGCCGACTGGGCGCTTCGCTGATGCGGACACGGTCCGCGGATGGGCGCCCGCGCGGCGCCCGGAGCGGGGCGCGCAGCCCGGGCTACGCGCCGTACTCGCGTCCGAGCGCTTCCGACCGTGCGCACGCGGCGCGCATCGCGCGAGCGAGCAGTCCGCCGAAGTCGGCGGTCTCCAGGACCTCGAGCGCCGCGGCGGTCGTCCCGCCGCGCGAGGTCACCCGCTCGCGCAGCACCGCGGGCGGATCGTCCGAGCTCGCGGCGAGCTGGGCCGCGCCGAGCACGGTCTGCAGTGCGAGCGTGCGCGCCTGAGCGGGCGTGAGCCCGAGCGCCACCGCGCCGTCGACCATCGCCTCGATCAGGCGGAACACGTAGGCCGGCCCGCTGCCCGACAGCGCGGTCACCGCATCGAGGGCGGCCTCGTCGTCCACCCACACCGTGCAGCCGACCGCGGCGAGGATCGACTCGGCCCGGGCCCGATCCTCGGCCCCCGTTCCCGGCAGCACCGCCAGCCCGGTCGCGCCGAGCCCGATCAGCGCGGGCGTATTCGGCATCGTCCGGACGATCCGCGCGTGGCCGCCCAGCCAGCGTGACAGATCGGCGGCGCGCACACCCGCCGCCACCGACAGCAGCAGTCGGTTCGAGACCCAGGGCGCGATCGCCGCGACCGCTTCGCGCATCTGCTGCGGCTTGACCGCGAGCACGATCAGGTCGGCCTGCATCACCGCCGCGTCAGGCGCCGCGTGGACCGCGATGCCGAAGCGCGCGGCGAGCGCGTCGCGCTGGGCGGCCGACGGGTCGATCGCCGCGATCGTCGCCGCCGGCGTGCCGCGTGCGAGCAGACCGCCGATCAGGGCGGCCGCCATGTTGCCGCCGCCCACGAAGACGATGCGGTCGGGTGGCTTGGCACAGTCCATGGTCAGTCTCCGGTGCGTCGAACGAACTGGCGCGGGCGAAGCCCGAGCGCGGCCAGCGTGCCGAGGTAGGCCCCGGCCCCCGCGGCGACCACGCCGAGCGTGAGTCCGATCCGCGCAAGTGGTTGCGCTCGCATCGCCGCCCAGTCGACCTGGGGCACCGCAAGCGCGAGCAGCGCTGCAAGGACCGCGAGCGCGACGCTGAGCTGCATCGCGAACCGGCCCCAGCCCGGCCGCGGCGAATAGATTCCGCGCCGCATCAACCCCGCCAACAGCAACGCCGCGTTCGCCAGCGCGGCGAGCGAGATCGACAGCGCGAGCCCGGCGTGTCCGAACCAGGGCACGAGGATCAGGTTCAGGCCCTGGGTGACCGCGAGCACCAGCAGCGCGATCCGGAACGGCGTGCGCACGTCCTGCTGCGCGTAGAAACCGGGAGCGAGGATCTTCACCGCGACCAGCCCGAACAGGCCCACCCCGTAGGCCAGCACCGCGCGCGAGGTCATCTCGAGGTCGGTCGCGTCGAACCGCCCGTAGTGGTAGAGCAGGGCGGTGAGCGGCGTGGCCATCAGCGCGAGCCCGACCATGCAGGGCAGCGCGAGCAGCGCGGTGAGCCGCAGCCCCCAGTCGAGCAGGTCGCTGTACTCGTCGCGGCGGCCGGCAGCGTGCGCCCGCGACAGGCTGGGCAGCAGCACCGTGCCGAGCGCCACGCCGAGCAGTGCGGTCGGAAACTCCATCAGCCGGTCGGCGAACGACACCCAGGACACCGCACCGGGCCCGATCCGCGACGCGATGTGAGTGTTGATGATCAGGCTGATCTGCGCGACCGAGACCGCGAGCACCGCCGGGCCCATCTGGTGCAGGATGCGTCGCACTTCGGGGTCGGCCAGCGATGCGCGAGGGTTCCCGCCAAGCCGGGGTAACATGCCGATCCGAAGCAGCGCGGGCACCTGAAGCGCCAGCTGTGCGAGCCCGCCGACGAGCACCCCGATCGCGAGCGCGTACACCGGCGGGTCGACGTGGGGCGCGATCAGCAGCGCCGCCCCGATGAACGCCAGATTCAGCAGGACCGGCGTGAACGCGGGCACGGCGAATCGGCGCCACGTGTTGAGCACGCCCGCCGCCAGCGCGACCATCGAGATCAGCAGGATGTACGGGAACATCCAGCGGGTCATCGTGACCGCCGCATCGAAAGCCGCGGGCTCGGCGTGCAGCCCGGAGGCCATCGCCCAGACCAGGAGCGGTGCGGCGATCACACCGGCGGCCGAGACCGCCACCAGCGACCAGAACAGCACCGTGGCCACGTGGTCGACCAACCGCACCATCGCCGTTGCATCGCCGGACTGCCGGCTCGCGGCGAGGATGGGGACGAAGGCCTGTGAGAACGCGCCTTCGGCGAACAGCCGCCGCAGCAGGTTCGGCAACCGGAAGGCGACGAAGAACGCGTCGGTGAGTGCCGAGGCTCCGAACACCGCAGCGGTGAGCGTTTCTCGGATCAGCCCGGTGATCCGCGACAGCAGCGTCAATCCGCTGATCGTGGCGGCGGACTTCAGCAGGTTCACGCGCGGGCTCCGCGGGGTCCCTTCGGAAGCGCCCTTGCGGCTGCAGCGACGGACGTCCTATACTTCAAGGCTTTCCCGAATATTCCGGAACGAGAGTATCGCATGGCCAACATCGCTTCGGCTCGCAAGCGCGCCCGCCAAGCCGTCAAGCAGAACGCGCACAATTCCAGCCTTCGCTCGCGGCTTCGCACCGCAATCAAGGCGGTGCGCAAGGCGGTGGCCTCGGGCGACCGGGCCGCTGCGAGCGCGCAGTTGCGCGCGTCCACGAGCGTCATCGACACGATCGCCGACAAGCGGATCATCCACAAGAACGCGGCCTCCCGGTACAAGAGCCGGCTGAACGCGGCCATTCGGCGCATGCCCTCCTGACGCCCTCGGGGCCGGCGGCTGCGCAGCGGCCGCTCAGGCCTCGCGCGTGCGCGGCGGGCGGGCCCCGAACAGCGCCGTGCCGACCCGGACCAGCGTCGAGCCCTCGGCGATAGCGGCCTCCAGGTCCCCGGACATCCCCATCGACAGCGTGTCGACCGGAACCCCGGCGGCGCGGATCGCCTCCCAGACCGTCCGCACGCGGGCGAACTGAACGCGCTGGAGCACCGGATCGTCGGTCGGCGCTGGGATCGCCATCACCCCGCGCAACTGCAGTCCCGGCAATGCGGCCACCGCGCGCGCCAGGTCCGGTGCCTCGTGCGGCGGGCATCCGCCCTTGGTCGCCTCGCCGCTGACGTCGATCTGCAGGCACACCTGCAGCGGCGGCCGCTCCGCCGGACGCTGCTCCGACAGCCGGCGGGCGATGCGCTCGCGGTCGACCGAGTGGCACCAGTCGAATCGCTCGGCGACCGCCCGGGTCTTGTTCGCCTGCAGCGGGCCGATGAAGTGCCACTGGAGTGCGTCTGCCGACCGCCCGGATGCCCGGGCCGCCCATCGGTCGCGCGCCGCTGCCATCTTGGGCAGCGCTTCCTGCACATAGTTCTCGCCGAACGCACGCTGACCGGCGGCCGCCAGCGTGAGAACCGCGTCCGCGCCAAAGGTCTTCGACACCGCGAGCAGGGTGACCGATCCGGGGGCGCGGCCGGCGGCGGCGCAGGCGGCGGCGATCCGGGCGAGCACGGCCGCGTGGCGGTCGAGCAACGCGGCCGGACCGTCCGTCGCGACCGTCGACGCGCCCGCGGGCGGCGGGAGGTCGGCCGCGGGCGGCGCACTACGATGGCCTTCGGGCCGCAAGCCGTTCTCTGGGGAACTCATGGACATCGCCGAACTGCTCGCATTCGCTGTGAAGAACAAGGCCTCCGACCTGCACCTGTCTGCCGGTCTGCCGCCGATGATCCGCGTCCACGGAGACGTCCGCAGGATCAACCTGCCGCCGATGCAGCACGAGGCGGTGCACGGGATGATCTACGACATCATGAACGACGCGCAGCGGAAGGACTACGAGGAGAACCTCGAGTGCGACTTCTCGTTCGCGATCCCGGGCCTCGCCCGCTTCCGCGTCAACGCGTTCCAGCAGCAGCGCGGCGCCGGCGCGGTGATGCGGACCATCCCGTCGAAGATCCTCACCCTGGAGGAACTGAATGCACCCAGGATCTTCGCCGAGCTGTCCCTGCAGCCGCGCGGGCTGATCCTGGTGACCGGACCGACCGGCTCGGGCAAGTCGACGACGCTCGCCGCGATGATCAATCACGTGAACGACAACCTGTATGGGCACATCCTGACGGTCGAGGATCCGATCGAGTTCGTCCACGAATCCAAGCGGTGCCTGCTCAACCAGCGTGAGGTCGGCCCCCACACGCTCAGCTTCACCAACGCGCTGCGCAGCGCGCTGCGCGAGGACCCCGACATCATCCTGGTGGGCGAGCTGCGCGACCTCGAGACCATCCGACTGGCGCTGACCGCCGCGGAGACCGGCCACCTCGTGTTAGGAACGCTGCACACGTCCAGCGCAGCCAAGACGATCGACCGGATCATCGACGTGTTTCCCGCCGCCGAGAAGGAGATGGTCCGGGCGATGCTGTCGGAGTCGCTGAAGGCGGTGATCTCGCAGTCTCTGCTCAAGACCAAGGACGGCAATGGCCGGGTCGCCGCGCACGAGATCATGATCGGCACGCCGGCGATCCGCAACCTGATCCGAGAGGCGAAGGTCGCGCAGATGAACGCGGCGATCCAGACCGGCGCGTCGGTGGGCATGCAGACCCTGGACCAGTGCCTCACCGACCTGGTCCGACGCAACGTGATCACGATGGCCGAGGCGCGCGGCGCTGCCGCGAACAAGGACAATTTCCCGGGATGACGCGAGCGCCGACGCCATCATGACTTCCGATCTCAAGTCCGCCCTTGCCCCGCCGGTCGCCGGTCGCTCCGGGACGATCGAGCGAGAGCAGGCCTCGAGGTTCCTGCAGGACCTGCTGCGACTGATGCTTCACAAGCGCGGCTCGGACCTGTTCCTCACCGCGGAGTTCCCGCCGGCGATCAAGATCGACGGTCGCCTCACGCCGGTG
>Ga0169931_10005494_pt1 | contig 19317 bp, 17 predicted proteins | sample Kivu_15m_20L_FD_129675 | JGI IMG/M metagenome (GOLD analysis project Ga0169931, IMG submission 129675) | Freshwater microbial communities from Lake Kivu, Western Province, Rwanda to study Microbial Dark Matter (Phase II) - Kivu_15m_20L... | ecosystem: Environmental > Aquatic > Freshwater > Lake... | reverse complement strand
ATCTCGGAAAATGCCGATAAAACTTTTTTAGTTGAAACTTCCAAAGACACTAAAATTTTATGTAAAGCCATTATTATCGCAGCTGGCTGTGGCTCTTTTGGCTCCAATCGTCCACCTCTAAAAGATATTGAAAATTATGAAGGTAAATCAATTTTTTACTCGGTTCGAAGTAAAAAAGAATTTGCCGATAAAAAAGTGGTAATAGCTGGGGGAGGAGATTCTGCGGTGGATTGGGCGATTTCGCTTTCTGAAATTACCAAAAAAATTTATTTAGTTCATCGTCGCGATAAATTTCGTTGCGCTCCCGATAGTGCTGAAAAACTAAAAGACTTAGCCAATATTGGAAAAATTGAAATGGTGGTGCCATATCAGCTTGATGGATTAGTCGGCGATAATAATAATTTGCAAAAAGTAATAGTTAAAGATTTTGATAACAATATCAAAGAGTTGGACGCGGATTATTTATTGCCATTTTTTGGGCTGGCGATGGAGCTTGGACCAATTCTAAATTGGGGTTTAAATTTGCATAAAAATCAAATTGATGTCAATCAAGCTAATATGCGCACCAACATCGCTGGAATCTATGCGGTTGGCGACATTGCAACTTATCCAAATAAGTTAAAATTAATCCTAACAGGCTTTGCCGAATGCGCTAGTGCTTGCCACGATATTTTTAAATTAGTTTTTCCTCATCAAGTTTATCGGTTTGAATATTCAACTTCAAAAGGAGTTAATTAATGTTTTCAAAATTAGAATTTTTAATTGCCTTTAGATACTTAAAATCAAAGCGTAAAGAGGGTTTCATTTCGGTAATTGCAATATTTTCTTTTGTTGGCATCATGATTGGAGTTGCTACTTTAATTGTGGTAATGTCGGTGATGAATGGCTTTAGACATGAGTTGGTGAGTAGAATGCTTGGCATTAATTCACACCTCACCCTTTATTCTAAGGCGGGTGGCATCGAAAATTACGAAGATATAATTTTAAAATTAAAAAAAATCGATGGCATTAAATATTTAAATCCAATTATTGAAAGTCAGGCAATGATTTCAACTGGCTCAAAAAATAATGGTGGCTTGGTGCGGGGAATTAATGCCAATGACCTTGAATTTAAAAAATTAATTTCCGAAAATATTATTGATGGCGACTTGAATAAAATTAATGAAAAAGATTATGTTGCCATCGGCTCCTCACTGGCGCAATCTTTAAATCTTCGTAGCGAAGATAAGTTCAAAATTATTTCCGCCGAAACTAACAATACAATTATTGGCGCCATTCCTAGAATCAAGACATACAAGGTTGGTGCGGTTTTTTCCAGCGGTCTTTACGAATATGACTCAACCACGATTTTTATGAATTTTGAAATGGCACAAATTCATTTTCGCCAACGCAATTCAGCAACTGCAATCGAGATTTTTTTGAATGATGTCAACAATATTGAACGGATTAAAAAATCGATTTTTACCGAAGTTTTGGCTGATGAAAATATTTATATTTCTGATTGGCAATCTTCCAATTCCAGCTTCATTGAGGCTTTAAAAGTCGAAAGAACGGTAATGTTTTTTATTTTAACTTTAATAATTTTGGTGGCAGTTTTCAACATTATTTCCAGTATGATTATGCTGGTAAATGATAAAAATAAAAACATCGCTTTGCTTCGAACTATCGGTATGACCAAATATGGAATTTTAAGAATTTTCTTAATTTGCGGTTCATCAATCGGCATCTTTGGCACCTTTCTAGGTCTTGTTATTGGCATATCTTTTGCTAACAATATTAACAACATCAAAATCTGGTTGGAATCTTTTACAAACACTGATTTGTTCAATCCAGCGATTTATTTTTTATCGACTTTGCCATCAAAAATTTTTATTTCCGATGTAGTTTTGATTTCGGCAATGACTCTGATTTTGTCTTTTTTGGCAACTCTTTATCCGGCTTACAAGGCGAGCAAATCAAACCCTAGCGATATTTTGCGTTACGAATAAATTTATTGGATTATCTGAAGATTTTTTTAAGTGGTGCTATCAAGTGGAATCGAACCGCCGACCTCTTCATTACCAATGAAGTGCTCTACCCCTGAGCTATGATAGCATTTAAAATTATTTTAAATCAAAGATTTTTAAAAACTAGTTTAATTTTTAATTAATTTCTTCAAAGACAAAATCATCTGCCACCACCGCCAGAACTATCACCCCCACCCGAGCTATCACCTCCTCCACCAGAATCTCCACCTCCTTCGCCACCAGAAGAAGAATCGCCTCCACCTTCAGCTCCCTTGCTTTCTCCAGATCCACCACCCTCATCATCTTTTTGAAATTTCTTTGCCATACTCTTGGAATTCATCTTAGTAAATCGAGCTAATCTTTTTTGGACACTCTTCAAATTGTTATTTAATTTTTTCATCATTTCCAAATAATTAACCGACTTGACATCGATATTTTCACCAATTAGATTTGTAGTTATATCGGGTATTTGATCCATCATTTGAGCTAATGCAAACAAAAATACCGCAGTTTTAACAATTAAAATTAGTTTATAATTCAAGCTATCATCGAATAATGCCTCAACTCCGATTAAACCAATGCCAAAAATTGCAAATGTTGAGTTTTTATTGAAATCATTAAAGCCCAAAATACATGCTGGAGTGGTATTTTTTGGGTCATAAGTTTCTTTTTTTTCGGCTTTACAAGATTTTTCATTATAATTTGGAGTTCTATTATCATTATAACAAAATTTTTTACACACTAAATTTCCACCATCATAAATTGCCTTATCATACATTACATGCTCACTTAGAGAAATAAATATGGCGACATATGAAAATAAAATGATTGGTTGTAAAGAAAATGTAGTTAAATGATTTAGCCATGTATCAAATATAGATTTGGTTTTTTCAAATAGCATCAATGGTATAATAATTGGAGAAACAAATACATATATAATAATTGCTATAGAACTCGCTATAAAAATATGCATTGCTCTGATTACGACAGAAATTAAACAAAATGCTAATATTAAAATTGCCGTAAAAAATACCACCCCAATTCCGCCAGTAAAAAAGAAGGCGACTATAAGCATCATTATAGTTGAACTTGAGAGCCCTGGACCGTAATTCAAATATTGCATAATTTTGCAATCCAAAGTATCCCAAATCATTAGATATTTTGCATCTTCTGGATATCTTGCCATGGTTTCTTTTAAATTTCCAAATTGGTCGTATAAAGCCCCAAAATTACATTTTTCATTAGCTTGATCTTTGGGCTTAATCTTAAAAAATATTTTAGAAATTTCGGCGGAACCATTATAAATTCCATCAAAAAAAACATCGCGCCAAGCCGTTCCATTAACAAAATATATAACTATGGCAATTTTGATTAAATATACCAAAATCTCTTTTTTATTTTGAATGTCAACATTCATCATTAAAATTTTCATGCCAAAAAAAGTTAGTGAAATAATTAAGACTCCTGAAATCACAGATTTTATTCTTTGTTGTAAAATTTCAAAATGCGATTTATCATTTACCTTGTTTCCCTTCTTAAAATATCTACCATTCATCGGCAAATAACCACTTGGACATTGATGCGTTGAATTGCCATAAGTTCCATCGGTGCATCTAGAATGCCCAGCCTTATTATAAAAAACATTTTCCATCGTTTCCTTGATGCACTGCACAATTGGTGCAGAAAAATGATTTTGTTGCGAAATGTAATCGCTACCGCTCATAGAAACACCCAATCCTTTTCCATTTTGCGAATCTCCTATAAAATTTATACAAGCCTTAGAGAAATATGGAGTTAAAAAATCATGATCAAAATTATAATCAGTATCATCGGTTGCGGTGCAATGAGTGTAATATTGACAATAATTTTTCATTTTTCCTGCATTGGAAGTTAATTGTAAATTTTCCTTATTACGAATTTCCGATTTGCATCCTTCTTCATCAAATTGTTTATTTGCAATCTTTTCGTAGCAATCTGCACTTGGATTATATGGCTTAAATTTTCCGCCTTCAAATACACCATCTTTTGGATAAACTGGAAAAGGAGATCCACCGCCAACTGAAAAATTAAATGGACAAAAACTAGTTGATTTAGCACATATTAATCTATTATTATCCCGATAAAATGCCTCATATGTTGCAGCTTGATTATTTTTAAAATTACATTTAGTTCCAACTTTACAAAATATATGCTCAGAAGAATTAATATTTAAATTTACATAAATACCCATTGCATTATTTTGAACTCCAACTGGAGCACTTCCAACCTTTTCAAGACAAACAAATTTTTTTCTTTTATTTAAACAACATTTATAAGCTTTTTCAAAACTTTCTTTTTTACTTGGATCAGTGTTATTGGCAGGATGATATCGATCACAAGCAAAATTACCGGGCTTTAAACCCCTCAAATAATATACCTGCTCATCTCCAGTGGTAGGATCATAGCATAAATCTTCTGGATTATTGGTTCTGTCGCTAAATTGTTTCCCGCCAAACATATACTCTTTTTTATTTTTAGCATCGGTTGTTTGATTATTTTGCACTATCTCAGAGTAGCTACCTTCTTTCTTATCAAAAACTGCCTTTTCAGGATTTGGATTTAACCAATCTGACCCACAAATTCTAACTCGATTAAATTCAGCCTTCGCTAATTCATATGGAAAGCCTAACGCAACTAATGCGGTTGTTATTGATCCAAGTCCACCAATGGCAAGTGCAGCTGCACATTTTGGATCTTTGGGAGCATTTTTTGCACTTAAGTAAAGTTTTTTAAAATCATCAATTGGAGTTGGATGCGGATATGGAGGTGGGACATTGCAAGCCAAAGTGATTCCAAAAATTGCACCTTTAATAACTAAATATGATGCTAAAACTTCTGTTAAACAAATTGGATCTTTCATGTTAAAATCCATTTCGTTACCAATTTTTAGAAGCTTAACTCCATTTGAATCGTAGGTTGTATATAATTCTTCAAATTTAAATCTACCATCAGCATCGCACTCTCTAACCCGCTCTACCCCATTAACTTTAGAAAATGCAAATGCATAATTTGAAAAACCAAAAAAAATTACAAAATTTATTAAAAAAATTATTTTTAGTGATTTGTAATTTTTGATTTTTTTCACCTTTAAGCTGATTCTGGGGTTTTTAATTTTTCATAAAAAATTGGAAGCCAATCGACGGGATCTTCTCCAACATCTTTGATAACCTGATCAATAATTTGCACGGTTTCCGCCTTTCCTGATAATACATTTATAACATCATTCATGCCACTTAAATCAACTTTGGCAACCACTCCGTCATTATCTTGCTTAACCAAGAAATATCGTGATGATGGATCTGTGGTTCGCACAATGTTAAATTCTCGTTCAGATAGTCTAAAAATTGTTCGATAGGCACTAGTGGCTTTTAAATTTGGTAAAAATATTTGAGTTGCAGTTTGTTGCACCAATGTGTCGGAAATTTGACTTTTAGTAGCATCTTCAATTGATTGAGTTGCAAACACCACCATAGCATTTAATTTTCTAAGTACCTTTAACCAATCTTTGATTTTTGGAGCAAAAACTGGATTATCAATTAATGCCCAAGCCTCGTCTAAAACAATCATGGTATTTTCTCCAGTAATTGATGATTGAATCCGATGAAATAAATATAACAAAACCGGTCCCATCGAATCTTTATCTCCCAAAATATGAGCCATTTCAATACCAAAGGTTCGAGCCGAATTAAAATCAATTAGATCCTCCTCATTATCAAATAATTTGGCATGAGAACCATTGGAGTGCCATTTGGCAAGCCTTCCAGCTAAGGTTCCCGGTCCCATCAATCCCATGAAAGGCGCTAAGTTTCTTAAAATTCTTTTTTCGTATGGAATTTTAAAATTACCATCCACAGCTTCGTTAATTCTATCAATTTCATGAGCGGGAATGGGTTGATTTTCAACTGCTACTAAAACCTTAATAAATTCAATGAGAAATTTTCTATTTTCCATAGTGTCTTCAAGTTTGAAAGGATTAAATCCAGACACTTTAGCTGGAGATGGAATCATATACACCCCTCCAATTGCTCTAACAAAAATTTCTGCACCGCGATCTTTATCAAAGAAAAATAATTTTGGTTTAAATTTTTGAGCTTGAGCACATAAAAAATTTAGCAACACGGTTTTACCAGCTCCAGTTGGACCCACAATCATGGTGTGACCAACATCGCGAACATGAAAATTAAAAAAATATGGAGTTCCCGACACTGTGTTTAAAACAGTTAAAGCATTGCCCCAATGATTTTTCTTTCTTTTGCCCGTTGGGTAATTGTGAAATGAGGCAAAGCTGGAGATATTTAAAGTATTAACGGTGCTACTTCGCGCCATATATGAGTTGTTGCAAGGTAATTGTGCCCAATAGGCTGGCTCCATATTAATTCTTTCTCTAGTCCCAGTTATACCATTATTTGAGAGCTCAACATTGGCAAATGACAATGCGGTTTCTAGTTGTTTTGGGGTATCGCAAATACATAAAATTGTAAGGTGATGCTTTCCAAAAGCAAATTCACCACTAACTGCTGAATCAAGAGCTTCATCGATGGCCTGAATTTGAGAAACAGCTACATCCTCTGATTGCTGAAGCCTTCTTTGTTGCAATTGCATTGAACTTATTGCAATCATTCTATCAATATAAGAGAAAGCTTGGCTTATAATTAGCTCAAAAGGCAACTTCATAAAATTATCCATAATGCCAGCATGAGTGGAAGGGCGATATTCTTTTATGGCAACCAAGCCAGCATATTTAGTTCCACTTGGAGTTTGAATTTCAATCGATTTACTCCCAAAATACATCCTTAGCAACGGCAGATGATGAGAAAGATCGGAAAGTGGCATTAAAAAAGGCTGAGAGTATCCACAATTTACCAGCCTCCCCAAAAATTCAAGCAATTCAGAATATATTTTTTCATTATCCTCGACGACTTCAAGTAATTCTGCATTGTAATTTGAAAAACCCGTAAGTATTCTCTCGGTAATCTCTTCTAAATCTTCGTAACACTCATTCATATAATTTTCCCATGATGCTCTATCAGTTTGATGCTGAATTTTGGTAATCATATTTTGAATGCCAGATATCGTATCCTTAGCTATTCCGCGGATTACTGTCAGGTAATGCTCATTAACATAACATTCGTTATCAGAATGTTTTTTCATCCATAAGTCGTTAAGATCCTTTGCAAAACCTTTTGGCATATCGCCGTCTGGAAAGCCTTTTTCTTTGCGTCTAAGAGTATGAAAATACAGCGAATAATTTCCAGCTGACATGCTTTTTAGAAGGTTATTTCTAACACCCTTTTTTATGTCAACATCAATATCATCAGCAGTCTCAAAGGAAAATCCTTTTATTTTAATAACTCTTACAAATTGTTCATCATGCGTTAAAATCGTATTATGATTCCAGTGACATTTATATGGTATAAAACTCGCCATTGAAACTTCCCTAGAAGCGAATTTATGTTTTTTGGTTTTTGTCGTTGAAAAACGCATCTTAAATATGTTGTTAAATTAATTTAATAATTTTGCAAAATTTTAAATTTATTTAAGTAATTTAAAAGTAAAATTAAATTAATTGCTAATTTAATTTTTAAAACTTTTTTTTCCCAACACAATTAATAAAATTATTGCTGGAATTGCCAGTAATGACGAAAATATAAAGAAATTTGCCCAGCCCAAATTATTGGCATAAAATCCAGAAAATGACGACAAGAAACTTCTAGAAATAGAAGCAATTGAAGAAAATAATGCATATTGAGTAGAAGTAAATTTTAAATTACAAATACTGCTTAAATAGCCAACAAAAATAGCATCACCAATGCCACCGCTAAAATTTTCAATAAACACCACCACATATAATGCTGAAATATTTTTTTGATTTATCGCTAGATAAACAAAAGATAAATTTGAGATTGCCTGAAAAATTGTTGCCAACCAAAGCGCTTTATGCATACCGATTTTTTTAGCAATTACTCCACCGCAATAAACTCCAAATAAAGTAGCAAAAAGTCCGAATGTTTTGAGAACCGTTGCCAACTCAATTTTGCTGTAGCCTATATTCAATAAAAAGGGTAAAGTAAGATTTCCAGCGAAGGCATCAGCTAATTTAAAACATACAATAAAAAACAAAATGTGAAGCCAATTTTTATTCTGCGAAAAATTTTTTAAAGGTCTAATTATAAATTTTATAAACCAAATTCTAAAATAATATTTTCTAGAATGCCAATTTGGTCTACTTTCATTGGCAAATAAAACTGCAAAAATACACAAAATCATAAATCCTGACATGATTAAATAAACCAATATCCAAGAAATAAAAGCCGACAATGCCAATGCCAAAGAACCAGAAATTAGCATGCCGATGCGATAGCCGTAAATATAATAGCCAGAAGCCATTGCCTGTTCATCTTTATTTATTAATTCAATGCGATAACCATCAATTACGATGTCTTGGGTTGCCGATGCACTAGCCAATAAAAAGGAAAATACAGTAATCATGGTCAATGACGAAACCTCTCCAGCCAAACCCAGTAATGCAATTAAAATCACCAAAATAATTTGCATCAAAACAATCCAAGATCTTCGATTCCCAATTTTTTTAGTTAAATATGGAACTCCAAGCGAGTCAACGATTGGAGCAACAAAAATTTTCAGTGAATATGGAAGACTAACTAACGATAAAAAGCCAATGATTTTAATATCAAAGCCCTTATCTACCAACAAAGCTTTTAAAGTTGATAAAATCAGCGTTATTGGTATACCCGAACTTATTCCAAGCAAAAAAATTACAAATAGATTTTTTTTAGGATTTAATTTCATTAAATGATTTTAATATTGTTTTTAAATTTTATAATTTTAGATTAATTGCAAGCAATATGTAATTGCAAGTTTTTTATCAAAATATTTTACAAATTTTATGTTTGATCACGCAGATTCATCAAAAATTTATGGAACTACAATTTTATCAGTTAGAAAAAATTCTAAAGTTGCCATCGCTGGAGATGGACAGGTATCTTTAGGCTCAACAGTCTTAAAATCGAATGCCAAAAAAATTCGCAGACTGGGTGATGGCTCAATAATTGGAGGCTTTGCTGGGGCAACAGCAGATGCATTCACATTATTTGAAAGATTAGAATCAAAATTAGAACAATATCCAAATCAATTAATGAGAGCCTGCGTTGAACTTGCCAAAGATTGGCGAACCGACAAATATCTCAGAAGACTCGAAGCAATGATGATTGTGATTGATGCCAATATATCTTTGGTGCTAACTGGAAATGGCGATGTATTAGAACCCGAAGATGGGATAATCGGCATTGGCTCTGGTGGAAATTACGCCTTATCGGCCGCCAGAGCATTATCGGAATTCGATTTAAGCCCAGAAGAAATTTGCAAAAAATCAATGCTGATCGCATCGAAACTCTGTGTTTATACTAACGACAATATTATTATTGAAACCATAAATAAATAATGTTTAACATCCAAAAAAATTTTACCAAATTTCTATTAATATTTTTCATTTCACAAACCTCTTTTGCTTCAACTAACATTGAAATCAAAGATTTTGAAAGCACTAAAACTAAAATTTTATTTGTTGGGTTTGAATCAAATAATTTTATTGTCAATAATGAGGCAAAGCAAATTTTAAATAAAATTTTTTTTAATTTAAAAAGCACCGATTTAACTGATAATTTAGTTCAAAATCGCCTCACACAAAACCAATCGAATATTAACATTGTTAGCGATATTGATATCAATTTTATTCCAGATTTCGATAAATATTTTAAGTCTGGAATTGGTGCGCTGGTTCTCGCTCAATTCAATCATGACCAAATTGGCAATTTAGAAATTCGAATTAGAATGTGGGATATTCTTGATAGAAAACAGACTTTTGGAAAATTTTATTCCTCATCAAGAGACAACCACAACAAAACCGCCAACATCATTTCTGATGAAATTTTTAAATCCATAACCGGAGAAAGTGCTGGGCATTTTAATTCTCAAATTGTCTATGTTTCCGAAAGCGGTTCATTTCGAAATAGAATCAAAAAAATTTCCACTATTGATTTTGATGGCGAAAATTACAAAAATCATACCGAAGGAGATGAGTTGGTTCTTACGCCATCATTTTCAAAATCAATTAATGAAATTTTTTATTTACGCTATTTTAATAACAAACCACAAATTTTTTCCTTAAACTCTAAAACTGGGCGAATTAAAAAAATTGGTGGCTTTAAAGTGCCAACTCTAGCTCCAGATATTCACCCAAAAAATTCTAATCGGATTTTATTAACCGCAATCGAAGATGGCAATAGCGATATTCATGAACTTGATTTGGGTAAAAATTTTGCACGCAAACTTACCAAAACCCCCGCCATTGACACCACTGCTTCATATTCTCCAGACGGCAATTCGATGGCTTTTATTTCTGATCGCGATGGCACTCAAGATATTTACATTATGAATTTGGACAATTTAGATCTCAAAAAAATTACCAGTGGAAATGGTGCTTATTCTAAGCCGATTTTTTCACCTGATGGCAAATTTTTAGCTTTTAGCAAACAAAAAGCCAATAAGTTTTTTATTGGCATATTAAATCTAAACAACAAATCTGAGAAGCTTTTAACCAGTGCATATTTGGCAGAAGGCGCCCGCTGGTCACCAAATGGTAGATACTTAATTTATTCAAAAAAGAAAGGGGTTTTTGGCAAAGATTCAATTCCAAAGCTTTATATTGTTGACATTGTAACACTTCACGAATATCAAATTCCTACACCAGAAAATGAAGGAGCCATTGATCCAGATTGGAAATAACCATGATTTACAAATATTTTTTAAAAAGATTTTTATTAATTTTTCCAACATTATTTGTCATAATTTTGGTAAATTTTATAGTTATACAAATTGCTCCCGGTGGACCTGTTGAAAAATTTTTATCACAAATTAATCACCAAAAAATTTCTAACGAAGTCAGCGATAATTCCCTCAATAACATTAAATTTCAAGATCAAAATTCAAGCATTTCCACCTCTAAATATTTAGGTTCAAATGGCGTTGACCCCGATTTAATCAAAATCATTGAAAAAAATTATGGCTTTGATTTGCCTCTGCATGAAAGATTTTTTGCAATGTTAAAAAAATTTATTTTTTTAGATTTTGGTGAAAGTTTTTATCAAGACAAAAAAATTATTGACTTAATTTTTGAAAAAATGCCAGTATCAATTTCCCTTGGTCTTTGGAGCGTAATAATTATTTATTTTGTATCGATACCACTTGGTATCAAAAAGGCACTGAACAACGGTAGTAAATTTGATTTAATCTCGAGCTCTATTGTAATTTTTTTACATTCAATTCCAGCATTTTTATTGGCGATTTTGTTGATAATTTTATTTTGTGGCGGTAATTTTCTAAATATTTTTCCACTTCGCGGTATTGTTTCACAAAATTTTGAAGAATTAAATTTTTTTCAAAAAATATTGGATTATTTTTGGCATTTATTTTTGCCAATTTTATCGATGGTAATTGGCGGATTTGCATCGCTAACCTTTTTTTGCAAAAATTCTTTTTTAGAAGAAATCAACAAAAATTATGTTTTATGCGCCAAAGCCAAAGGTTTGAGTTTAAATAAAATTTTATATTTTCATATTTTTAGAAACGCCTTGATGATAGTTATTGCCAGCTTACCAACTATGTTAGTTGGTATTTTTTTTACCAGCTCGCTATTAATTGAAGTGATTTTTTCTTTGGACGGGCTCGGTCTTTTAAGCTACGAGGCTATTATTTCTAGAGATTATCCGTTGATTTTTTCATCATTATATTTTTTTACAATTTTGGGTTTAATTATGAATATTGTTAATGATTTAATTTATCGCTTAATCGACCCTAGAATTAGTTTTGAAAAAACATCAAGATAAAAGCTGTTCTTGTAAAATCTGATTAAAAAGCTCTGGATTGCTGATGTGAGGGGCGTGACCGCAATTTTCAAAATATCTTACCGAGAAATTTTTGATTCTTTGTTCAAAATATTTAACTTGCAATTGATGCACAATCATATCACCTTTTCCCATTAAATAAGTGGTCGAAGGAATTTCCGAGAAATCTAAATCAAAACAAGAAAATTGTTTTAATTCTTTAAGCCAAATTATTAATTGTTTTGAATTATTGTCGTTTATTAATAAATTATTTAAAATTTCACTTTTGTTTTTATCGTTCATAATTGACAAGACTGCAAATTTTTTCATAGTGGCATCGACGGAATTTTCTAGATTTTTTAAGAATTCTTCATAGAGTTTTTCAGTCATACCAACTTCAATTTTCTGATTTTTTACCAGTTGAAATGGCGGTGCAATTAAAATTAATTTTTTGGGGATTACCAGATTTTGCTCACAAAGTCTAAGTGCAATTTGTCCACCCAAACTCCAGCCAATCATGATATCTGGTTTTTTTGGAATTATTGCATTATTAACAAAATTTTCGTAACCCGAGTAAATTGAGTAATCTAAGGAGTTAATTTGATGATAATCAGAGATTTTAGGGGAAATAAAAGACTCTATAGAGTCAAATTTTTGCCCCCAACCAGAGAGGCAAAAAATTGAAGACATAACTTAAAATTAGTAAACGAAATCTTTGAATTTTTTAATTCTTTCGTTATTAACATTATAAAATGTTTGGCTAGAATTTTCTTGCCAAGCTGGATGATTATTGGGATCAACATCGAGGGTTAAAACATCACCTTCTTTGCCATAGGTGGTTTTAATTTTATATTTATTGCCATTTGTTGCCACGACAGTTATTTCGTGTAACTTAGGATTAATGCCCTCTAGCGGAGCTTTTTGCGATTTAACGACTGACATAATTTAGATATTTAGGTTATTTTTTTTTTAAATTTTAAGTAATTTTTTAGTGTTGTCAATATTATATTTTATACTCTATTTTTAATATTTCATAATTCACAACACCACCCGGCGTATTAATTTCAATTTCATCACCAACTTCTTTGCCAATTAGCGCTCTAGCTACTGGCGAGGAGTATGAAATTAAACCATCATCAATATTTGCTTCAAATTCACTTACTATTTGATATTTTGTGATTTTTTCATTATCAAGATTTTCAATAGTAACGCTGGCTCCAAATTTTATTTTGGTATCAGAGATTTTTTCAATATCGACAATTTCTGCTCGCAAAGATTTATCTTCATAATCAGCAATTTGGGCCTCAATAAAACCTTGTCGCTCTTTAGCTGAATGATATTCTGCATTTTCTCGAAGGTCTCCGAGTTCACGAGCGGTTGCAATTTGCTTAATAATATTTGGACGATCTTCATTTTTTAATTTTTCAAGAATTTTTTTTAGTCTCTCAAAGCCATTTTTAGTAATTAAAAATTTATCCATATATAACCTAAAAATTAATATTTATATTCCATATTTTTAAACGGACCATTAATGCCAACATTAATGTAACCCGCCTGCTTATCGCTAAGCTTTGTTAACTTAACTCCGAGTTTATCAAGATGTAATCTGGCGACTTTTTCATCGAGGTCTTTTGGTAAAATATAAACTTTATTTTGATATTTACTAAAATTTTGCCATAATTCAATTTGCGCCATAACCTGATTGGTAAAGCTCGCTGACATCACAAAAGCCGAATGTCCAGTCGCACAACCCAGATTTAATAATCTTCCTTCGGCAAGTAAAATTATTCTTTTGCCATCTGGAAAAGAAATTTGGTCAACTTGGGGTTTAATATTTGACCATTTCAAATTTCTTAAACCCTCGACTTGAATTTCATTGTCAAAATGCCCAATATTGCCAACTATAGCACAGTCTTTCATTGCTCTTAAATGCTCAAGAGTAATCACATCAAGATTGCCTGTGGCAGTAACAAAAATATCGGCCTGCGAAACCACATCTTCGATAGTTAAAACTTGATAGCCACACATTGAAGCTTGTAATGCACAAATTGGGTCAATTTCCGTAACAACAACTCTGGCACCTTGCGATTTAAAAGCTTCAGCGCAACCTTTTCCAACATTGCCAAAGCCACAAACTACTACTAATTTTCCAGCTATCATAACATCAGTAGCTCTTTTTATACCATCAATTACACTTTCTTTACAACCATATAGATTGTCGAATTTTGATTTAGTTACCGAGTCATTAACATTTATTGCAGGAATTTTAAGCTTTCCTTCTTTTTCCATTTGGTAAAGTCTAGCAACTCCAGTAGTGGTTTCTTCTGATACTCCTTTAATGTTTTTTAAAATTTCAGGATATTCTTCGTGAAGCATTTTTGTTAAATCGCCACCATCATCTAAAATCATATTTGGTATCCAGTTTTTATCGCCAATAATGGTTTGTCTGATGCACCAATCATATTCTTCTTCAGTTTCACCCTTCCATGCAAAAACTGGAATACCAGCTTTGGCAATAGCTGATGCCGCTTGGTCAACTGTAGAAAAAATATTACATGAACTCCATCTAACTTCAGCGCCAAGCTCGATTAAGGTTTCAATTAAAACTGCAGTTTCAATGGTCATGTGAAGGCATCCCACGATTTTTGCACCTTTTAGTGGCTTTAAGGCGCCAAATTCTCTTCGTAGTGACATCAATCCGGGCATTTCATTTTCGGCGAGAGTAATTTCTTTTCTTCCCCAAGAAGCCAGTTCAATATCTTTAACTTTGTAATCAGTAAAACTCATAAAATTTAGTAATTAATTGGTTGAATAATAAGCATCCACATTAGCGGAAAAACAAAAACATATCCGATTGAAATGATATTTTTTTTATTAAATAATTTAAAAATCGATAATATTGTTAAAATAAATAATACTTCAAAAAAATAAAAGATAAAGGTTTGATATTCTAAAGCAATTGATGCAATCAAAATTAATTTAATATAATCAAAAATTTGATCTTCACTTAAAAAAATATATTTTAATTTTTTATAAATAATTTTGTAAATTAAAACTGAAGCCAAAATTCCAAGCACCAAGGAATAAACAATGTTAAGCAAAATTTGGTCGTATAAAATACGATTTATCATGCAAAAAAATAGCAAGAAAATTAGAGCTTGGTCGGTAAATTTTTTATGGGTAAAATCGCAAGCCATAATTACAACCATTGATGATGCAATTAAACAATTTACAATAAAGATTTCGGTAAATCCAAAATTTAAATAACAAAATAAAAATAAAATTGTGGTCGATAATTCAACAAAAAGATGAATTCTTGGAATTTTAGTTTTGCATGAGCGACATTTTCCACAGGTTATAATCCAATTAATGATTGGAATTAAATCGCGTGTTAAAATAGTTACCCCACAATTTGGACATCTCGATTTTTTACCAAAATATCTACCAAAACAAGATTCACCTCTAGGTAAGCGATAGGCAAATAAAGTTCCGTAAGAACCAAAAACTGCCCCAAATACTAGAACCATTAAAATTTCGAAGAGACTTTCCATAAATAAATATTTTTGATTTTAAAATTAAGGTGGTTACATTTTTAAACTTTATTTTTTAATAATTAAGAAAATTATTAAAAAATTATTTTGCTTGTTGTTCGAGATACAAAATTACATCTGCTCGATCCTGTGGTTTTTTCAAGCCACCGAAAGCCATTTTAGTGCCAGCGATATAATTTTTTGGTTTAGTAATAAATTGATTAATAGAATCTCTATCCCAAATTCCACCTTTAGTTTTAAGGCTTTCCGAATAATTGAATCCGGGGTAGATTCCTTTAGCTCTACCAACAACGCCGTAAAGAGCTGGTCCGACTTTTGAACCTTCATTTTTCCCAACATTATGACATGATGCGCATTTTTTGAAAATTTTTTGACCACGATTGGCATCAGCTAAATTCATTAACTCAGCCAAATCAATGGGTTTTTCTTCAATTTTGGTGACGGGCTTGCCATCAGCGCTAAGCTCAATTTCATAGCCTCTTTTGATAATTTTTTTTGGTTGATATAATAAATCAGCAATAATTGATGCAAAAATTACCACCACCACTGCAAATGATAAATATGTTAAGCTATCAAGGGCTGATTTTTTATTATTATTTATAAAATTTTTAATTTGGTTTTTCATAAATTTTAAGCAAATAAAGTAGAAACGGATTTTTCGTCAGAAATATTTTTAATGGCCTCGCCAAGTAAAGAGGAGATATCGATAATTCTAATGTTTTTGGTTGATAAAACTTCTTGGGTTGGTTGAATTGAATTGGTTATAACTAAATTTTTAAATTTCGAATTGGCAATTTTTTGAAAAGCCTTATTCGATAAAACGCCATGAGTAACATATGCACTTACTGAATTGGCGCCCTTTTGGATTAAAGCTTCACCAGCATTACATAAAGTTCCGCCAGAATCAACCATGTCATCGACAATAATACAATTTCTTCCTTCAACATCTCCAATAATATTCATCACTTCACTAACTCCAGCTACAGGTCTTCTCTTATCGACAATTGCTAATTCTGCGTTGATTTTGCTAGCGATGGCTCTAGCTCGAACCAATCCACCAACATCAGGCGAAACGATAACTAAATTATTGGTTGGAAAATTTTCTTTGATGTCGCGAATAAAAACAGGTGAAGCATATAAATTATCAACTGGTATATCAAAAAAACCTTGAATTTGTCCAGCATGTAGATCCAGAGTAAGAACGCGGTCGGCGCCAGCGGAAGTAATTAAATTAGCGACCAACTTGGCGGAAATTGGGGTTCTTGGAGCAACTTTGCGATCTTGTCTTGCGTAGCCAAAATAAGGAATTACCGCAGTAATTCTTTTGGCAGAAGCCCTGCGAAGAGCATCGATGGCGATTAAAAGTTCCATTAAATGGTCATTGGCTGGATAAGAAGTTGATTGAATCACAAAAATATCTTCGCCACGAACATTTTCTTGAACCTCAACAAAAATTTCATTATCGGCAAATCTTTTAACATCGGCTTTTAAAAGCTCTATTCCAATATAATCAGCAATTTTATTGGCTAAAATTTTATTACTATTGCAGGTTAATAATTTCATATTTAAAATGTTAATTATGATATAAATTTTTTTAAAAAATTATATAATTCACTCAAAAATTAATCAAGAATTTAATTTATGGAAGATATTGCACTTTACGACATAATTAAAATTTTACATATTATTTCAGTAATTTCATGGATGGCAGGATTACTTTACCTTCCAAGAATTTTCGTGTATCACTGTTCGGTATCTCCCAATTCGCCAACCGATTTAATTTTCCAAGAAATGGAAAGAAAATTATTGCGCTACATCATGAATCCAGCAATGATTGCCACTTTTGTTTTTGGTTTTTATTTAGCTTTTCAAATTGGATTTGAAGGGATGTATTGGCTTCATATTAAAATAACTTTGGTATTTATTTTGGCTGGTTATCACGGCTTTTTGAGCAAATGTCGTAAAAATTTTATGAAAGCAAAAAATCATTATTCGGCAAAATTTTTTAGAATTATCAACGAAATTCCAACCATCATCATGATCATCGCGGTATCTCTGGTAATACTAAAACCGAATTTTTTTTTATAAGAAAAATTGATTTTAATATGGATAATAAATTTTTAGAAAAAGAAAAATATTTTTTACGCAAAAATAATTTAATTAAAATCTCCGATGAAATTGGGGTAATTACTGCAGAAATTCCTTATGCAACTGTCAATAATTTTACTAAAACTAAACTCTACAGCCATAGTTTTTTATATTTACACACCGATGCTTACAATAATCTTTTAAAAGCAATTAAAATAGCAGATGAAAAGGGTTATATTTTAAAAATTTTTGATTGTTACCGACCATTTTCAGTTCAAGCTTTTATGGCAAAAAATTTTCCAAATTTTGTTGCTGATGGATATGTTTCTCACCCAAGCGAAGGCGTGGCTACTCATGTTAGAGCAATTGCCGTTGATTTAACTTTGGTTAATAAAAATGATTTGAGCCTTGTAGATATGGGGTCTGAGTTTGATGAAATGAGTGAAAAATCTCATCACAATAGTTTAAATATTTCAAATCAAGCAAAAATAAACCGCAATATTTTGGCTAATATTATGACTCAATCAGGCTTTGAAATATATTCCGATGAATGGTGGCATTATAATTTAAAAATTTTCAAATATAAAAATGGAAAAATCGTTGGAGCCTTATCTAGAGCCGATAAAAAATATCCCAAAATCACTGAAAATTTTATTGAATTATTAAATTATGAATCAATTAATTGAATTAAACACAAAAAATTGCGATGCAATATTTGATTTGCGTTATGCTACAAAAAATAATGTTTGCGGAAAAATATTATACAATAAACCCTTGTGTTTCTTGCATCCAGAAGCATTTAATAAATTACAGATTGCTATTAATTATGCAAAAAATTTAGGCTATAAAATTAAAATTTTTGATGGTTATCGTCCTCTTCAAGTGCAGAAATTTATGTATGATTTTTTTAAAAATAATTCCGATTATCAATCATTTTTTTCTAATCCAGAAACTGGCTCTATTCCTCATTGTAGAGGTGTTGCCATTGATTTAACTCTATGTGATTTTTTTGGAAATGAAATTGACATGGGAAGTGATTTTGATGAATTATCAGATTTGGCATATCATAATTCCACAAAAATTTCAAAAATTCAAAATATAAATCGAAATATTTTGCTTGGAATTATGTCATATTCGGGTTTTGATTTTTATAAAAATGAGTGGTGGCACTATCAATTATTTAATGCTAGAGCCTTTGAAATAGCGGATTTATCTTGGTAATATCTATTATAAAATTTCATCTGTCCAAAAAAGAGACAGCGTAAAAAGAATTTAAAAAATTATTTGACAAATTAAAAATATTCAAGAATATATCATAACTAAATATAAACAAATTTAGATTTTTGTTTCATTAAAATTTAACTCAAGTATTTAAACTATGAAAAAAACTTTTTCTTCAAAAAAATCAGCCTTCTCACTAATTGAATTATCAATTGTGTTAATTATTATTGGTCTTTTAATTGCAGGTATTACAGGTGGTGCAAGTTTAATTAAAAGCTCTGAACTTCGCTCTGTAATGGGTGAAGCTAGAGGTTATGCTGTTTCTGTCAATTCATTCTATACCCAATATGATAGATATCCGGGAGATTCTGATACCGCAGTTGGATTACACAGCAAGTGCTCTGGAGATAGAGACAATATAATCGAATATTTAAATACCGTTACAGCAACAAGCTGTTCTGAGGGTTTGGATGCATGGAATGATCTTAGGGATATCGGAGCAATTGATCT
>Ga0169931_10005493_pt1 | contig 19318 bp, 19 predicted proteins | sample Kivu_15m_20L_FD_129675 | JGI IMG/M metagenome (GOLD analysis project Ga0169931, IMG submission 129675) | Freshwater microbial communities from Lake Kivu, Western Province, Rwanda to study Microbial Dark Matter (Phase II) - Kivu_15m_20L... | ecosystem: Environmental > Aquatic > Freshwater > Lake... | reverse complement strand
GGAAAGATTTGGATTGATCCTTATTGACCGAAATATCAACGGCGAGCAGAGCTACTGGCTTCAGACATGGGGGTTAGCCGTTGGCGATTTTAATCGCCTTCCCCATTCTTCAACTAGTTCGCTTGAACTAATACTTCTAATTTTCGCTTCTTCTCTAATATTCTACCATGCCCTAGGTATTAAAACTATGGTTCTTGTTGTTTGAACTTCATCATTATGAAGCGCCAGAGATACAAGAAACTAAAAATATGATTCAGTTGTCATAATGAGAAATGAGCATTAATTGATCATTACCCCTGAGTATAAGACTATGCCCTAATAAATGCCCAAATACCAAAAGTAACCCTTTTGTAGATTGTTGGAGCATTTGTGTCAGCAAAATGGCTAGAAACATTGATTTATGGAGTTTAATCAGGAATTTCACCTTTCAGTAACCCCAGTAGGGCAAAATGATTATTTGGTGCGGACGGAACAAGTCGCGCCTGGGGTGCCATTGGCAGAAGAACTAGTAACTTGGCCCGTAGCTGAGTGGTTGGCATCTGCTGGACATCTAATGAATGACCCACTGAAATCGGTGTTGCAGGGAGAAGCCATTGCTAGAAACTCTGTTAATCTGGTGGTACTGGGACAGCAATTTTATAACGCACTGTTTCAAGGTACCCTCAGAGATAGTTGGATTACAGCCCAAGGTATTGCCCAGAATCACCAACAATTACTGCGTTTACGTTTGGGGCTAAAAGATATTAGGTTAGCACGTTTGCCATGGGAAGTGATGCACGCAGGCGATCGCCCCTTGGCCACCGGTCCTTACATTGCTTTTTCTCGCTACCAAAGTGGAATGATGGCAACATCTCGCTTACCCGCGAGAAACAGAGTAACAACATCAGAAACTCGTGGGGTCAGGGTTTTGATGGTGCTGGCCTCTCCTCCTGATCAAGTTCGTCTTGATTTGCTCAAACAAGAAGCTATTAAACTCCAAGCTGAACTTCACCGTCAAACACCACGAACAGGCGAAAGTGGTAATCATTTACCGGAGATTGAGTTGACTCTGCTAGATCAACCAGGGCGGGAAGAATTGACCCAAGCTTTAGAACAAGGAAGATACCAAGTTTTACACTATTCCGGTCATAGTAACTCAGGTCCTAACGGTGGGCAAATTTATCTGGTTAGTAGAAGAACCGGCTTAACAGAAACTCTTAGTGGTAATGATTTAGCAGGCCTATTAGTCAACAATAATATTCAAATGGCTGTGTTTAATTCCTGTTGGGGAACATACACTGCTACATCAGATCCCGAAGGGGATCTGACTGGTGAACGTAACTTAACCGAAAGCCTGGTAAGGCGCGGAATTAGGGGCGTTTTGGCTATGTCAGAGAGAATTCCTGACGAAGTAGCGTTGACCTTGACACAATTGTTTTACCGCAATCTCAGCCAGGGATATCCTGTGGATTTGTGTGTTAGTCGGGTACGTCAGGGATTAATTTCTGCTTATGGTTCTCACCAAAGTTACTGGGCATTACCGATTTTATATCTCCAACAGGATTTTGACGGCTTGTTATGTCCAGAAATGTCTTTAAGTGTGGACTCACTCAACGGGTATACTCACAATCCGCCCTTGAAGGTAAATGCCACGGCTATGTATTTTGCCATGACCGATGATACCGAAATGGTTTCACCTATTGATGAAATGATTCCTGCGGGCTTGGGTCATGATACTTCAAATTTAGACTGGCTGGGTGAAGAAACATGGGGTGATTTAGTTGATGAAATTGAAGGTGATGATGATTATGGAGAGGATTCAGCCTTAGTTTCAGATTTATTTCGTCAGTTAGACCAACAAAAGGCTGCAAATCAGCAACTGAATTTCGCATCTGGACAACTAATTAGAAGTAACCAATTTCCTGAAGATCAAGCTGGGGAGGATGTTGCTGCTGTGGAACAGTCAATAGAATTATGGGGGGAAACACCAGATAGTATCACGGAAACTACTCAAGATTTTACACAAGATCCCAACAATCTCTCTGTTAGGGGAGCATCGCCCCCAGCCATATCAAATCCTCAACCTCGGACTCGTCAACTGCTCCCTGTTACCCGCATTGGGGGTGTGAGTACGTGGGGGAAGCTAATCTTCGTTTTTGCTACTCTCATCGGCTTCGGTTGGTGGTGGCAAAGTAGGCAAGTATCTTTTTTATCTGATATACCACCAATTCCTACTCAGTCTCGAGTGGGGGTAAATCAGCCGAAAATAGATATCACAAAGGCTATTACTAACGAGGTTGCTGCCCAAGCTACCGAACAATTAAGCCAGGGTAATTTGCGAGAAGGGCTAATAGCTGTGGAAGAATTATTGAACCGTGGTGCCCTGGGTGCTGCGGAAACGTCCCTGAATTCAATTCCACCAGGCCAGCTAAAGAATGGAATGGTTAATTTTTTGAAAGGACGATTAGCATGGCAGTTTGTGCAAACTGGAAACAAAAAATACAGCATTGACGATGCCCGGCGTTACTGGGAAAATGCTGTTAAGGCTGAACCGGATTCCCTTTTATATAACAATGCTTTGGGGTTTGCTTACTATGCAGAAGGTAATCTTGATCGAGCTAATCACTCTTGGTTTCAGGCGTTGACCTTAGCCCTCCAGCAGGAAAATAAATCTGTCTCTTTGGAAACCACAATACCTCAAGATGCTTTAACTTCTTATGCTGGGTTAGCTCTTGGGTTGTATAAGTCTGCGCCTAATCAATCTGGTACTAAACAAGCACAGTATATTAAAGAAGCAATCAAACAATCTCAAATTGTTCTGAGGACTGATCCCATCAATTTTCACCTAAGTAAATTAAGTAATAATTGGCTATGGACAGAACAGTCTATGACAGATTGGCGATCGCTGTTGGAGGAAAAAGGTGAGAATAATTGAGGGGGCTGGGTTTCATATCCCCCTCATCTTTAAGCGATCGCGGCTCAAGAGGCTTTAACCTTGGGCTGGACTAGCTAGAGATTGCAGTTTTTCCAGTTGTGCTAGGACTTCTGTACTGTGAACCAATGGGTTAACCTTGAGAAAAATCTCACGCAAAACTCCCTGGGGATCAATAATAAAAGTATGGCGCATGGATAGAAAACCGATCCACGAACCATAAGCTTTACTCACTGCTCCAGTGGTATCAGCTAATAGCGGAAATTTTAGCCCCTCTGAATCACAAAATTTGGCATGGGAATCAACATCATCAGCACTCACACCAATAATCTGAACGTTTTTCTTAATGTATTTGGGTAGGTCTTGTTGAAAACGACGAGCTTCTATGGTGCAACCAGAGGTAAAGTCTTTGGGATAAAAATAAAGGACTACCCACTTACCCCGCCAGTCAGAGAGAGAAACTTGGCCTTCACCTGTGTTGGTTGGTAAGGTAAACTCCGGTGCTGGCTGATTGAGTGGTGGTAGTTTACCACCCAGAGCATGAGCAACCGGAGTTAGATTTAACCAACTCATCACAGCAAAACAGCTAACCAGTAATATTTTGAGAAAATTGCGCCGAGAAATCATGGTACAAATAAAAAACTATAACTTTACACAAGTTTACAATTATTTGTTACCTTGATGAGATTCTGGGATATCCACACTTTCAATGTATTGGCTATCTAAGAGAAAGTTTCCCTTAGCAAAATGTATACCCCAATATCCTCCTGGACGACGATCCAGCACTGTACCCTCTTCTCCTATGCGAATAACGTCTGGGGGGCGTAGCATGGGCATGGGATCTGCGGTTTTGACGTAGGGTGGTAGTGCTATGACCCTGACTTTACTACCAATGGCGAATTCTTTGGACATATTAATCAAGCTAAGAGTTTTGATTCACTCATAACTCATATTTCCTAACTTTTACTAGGTGTTGACTGTATATTTAGCGAAAATTTGGGAATTATTGGAAATTGGGTCGCCCACGGCGCGATCGCATATTTTCCCGCGTTTCTTCTAGTTGTTGGCGTTGTTCGGGGGTGAGGACTTGTAGCATCTGTTCTTTAGATAACTCCCGGATTTGGCGGATTTGGGTTTTCTGTTCCTCGGTCAAGTCAGCCCAGACCTTTTTTTTCATTTGGTTTTGTGCTGCTTCCTTTTGTTCTGGGGTAAGAACTGCTTCGATTTTATCACGGGTATTACTTCTAATAGTCTGCATTTGAGCTTTTTGGGCATCTGTTAAATTTAACCTTTGCCAAGGACCTTTCATACCTCCTCTTTCTCCGCCCATCATTTGTGCCATTTGTGGAGATGAAGAGGGCGCGATTTGTGCTTGAACCGCAAAGGGTATTGTAGTTACGGTTAAGGCAATTGCTCCAGCTAATAGTGACAATGATTTTAGTCTCATGGGTTGTGTCGTGTAGTTTCTTGCTTGGATATCACTATTATAAAAAATCCCCCATCACACTGACATGAGAATAAAGTCATGATTACACCCATGACTAAAGTCATGATTCATGACCAGAATGTAGAATATGCCGAAAATAAAATGACTATCTCAAATTCCATGACTCGTCCTATTCAATTTAATAATCATCCTTTTCCATTTTTGCTGTATTTGGAGTGGGTATTATTAGCGATCGCTGTTTTTACGGCTGCCTTACCATCTCCATCTCCGCGATTTACGACTAAGTTTCCCGAATTGACTATTTTTACTTTAATTATCTTTGGTTTAATGGGTTTAAGATTACCTAATGGTAAATATTTTAGTAAAATCATTTATACTGTGGGTGAAATCTTTTTGATTGTCACCACTGGATTTTTTGGGGGCAGAGTTGCGAGGTTATTTCCTTTCCTTTACATCATTTTAGTGACTCGCAGTTGCCTTATATTTGAACTACCTGGACGTTTATCAGTTACTAGTATATCCTTTACTTTATTTTTGCTCACACTACGACATCGCTTTCCTAGAGGGCCACTACCATCATATGCACAAGAGCGCTGGCGTTTCTTTCCTCTCAGTTTGGCACTTTTATTTGGTTTAAGTTTAATTTTTATATTATTGTTGATGAATGCAGTAATATCAGAACGTCAAAGTAGAGAAAAACTAGCCATTGCTAACGAAAAACTCCGCCAATATGCTTTAAAAATTGAAAATCAAGCTACCTTGGAAGAACGTAACCGCATTGCTAGGGAAATACATGATTCATTAGGACACTCTTTAACGGCTTTAAATTTGCAGTTGGAAACTGCCTTAAAATTATGGCAATCTCACCCAGCTAAAGCTCAAACGTTTTTAGCTAGAGCTAAAGAACTTGGTTCTAAATCCCTAAATGATGTGCGTCATTCTGTTTCTGCTATGCGTTATCATCCATTACAAGGGCAATCTTTAGAACAGGCGATCGCTGTTTTAGTCAAAGATTTTGACCGTGACAATGGTATTTTACCAATTTGTCAAGTTCATCTGGAATATTCTCTACCCCCTGATGTTATTATATCTATTTACCGGATTATCCAAGAATCATTGACAAATATTGCTAAGTATGCGATGGCCTCAGAAGTTAAACTAAAATTAATCACAAACAAAGGAGGTTTATGCTTGAGAATAGAAGATAATGGACAGGGTTTTGATATGATGAAAAATACTAGGGGTTTTGGGTTGCAAAGTATGCGCGATCGCGCCTTGGCGTTGGGGGGCGAATTTAAGATTAATAGTCATCCGGGTGCTGGTTGTGAAATTGTAGTTGATATTCCCTTAATAAACTTGACAAAATGATTAGAGTTTTATTAGTAGATGACCAAGCCCTAATTCGTCAAGGCTTAAAAGCTTTATTGGAACTAGAAACAGATTTAACAATAGTCGGTGAGGCAGAAAATGGGCAAAAAGCAATAGACTTAAGTGAACACCTGCAACCGGATGTGATTTTGATGGATGTGAGAATGCCGATTATGGATGGGGTTGTAGCTACGGGAGAAATTGAAAAACGTTGTAAAAAAATTAAAATTTTAGTATTGACAACCTTTGATGATGATGAATATGTGAAGGCTGCTTTACAAAATGGCGCAATGGGTTATTTGCTCAAGGATACACCATCAGAAGAGTTAGCTGTTGCTATTCGTGCAGTTCATAAGGGATATACACAACTAGGTCCGGGAATAGTCAAAAAACTTGTCACTCAGTTTTCTCAGGTGATAGCAAACCAGTTACCGACTTTACCGCCTGGTTTAGCGGAACTTACTCCCAGAGAAAAAGAAGTCCTGCGGTTAATTTCCATGGGTGATAATAACAGAGAAATTTCTCAGAAACTTTATATATCTGAAGGAACTGTAAAGAATCATGTCACGAATATTTTAAACAGGTTAAATTTGCGCGATCGCACCCAAGCCGCCATTATGGCTAACACATTTTTAGTTTATTTAGATCACAATATGTTGTAGTGAGTAAATAATGCACAAAAAAGTTATCTTAATTATTGATGAGAAAAACTGATGATTAAACCCGCAGACGTTGGTACCAAAAAGTTAATTAGTTTAGCACCAGATAACTGGGTGAGATGGGTAACACAAATACCTGATATTGTAGCTATTGAAATTCTTAACTCTGAATTTCAATGGATTAGCCGAGAAAGTGATGTTTTAATCCGTGTCAAAAATCCCCAAGGTGAGGAATTTTTGGTGCTAAATGAAGTGCAGTTGCGCTATGATCCTAGAATACCCCGGCGCATTCGTGCCTATGCAGGTTTGGCAGAAGAAAAATTTAATTTACCTATTTACCCGGTATTAGTCAACATTCTCAAGACGACCAATGTAGAAATTCCTACAACATACAGAGCAAATATTGGGGGTTTACAAGTCCGTCAAGACTACCGAGTGATTAATTTATGGGAAGTAGATGCAAGGATAGCTTTTCAAGAATCCTTACCATCACTGCTTCCCTTTGTACCAATTCTCAAAGATGGAGAAAATGAGTCTACAATTCGAGAAGCATTACAAATTTTACGTAGTAATGAGCAGTTAAAGCAACTGGAAACGGTGTTAGCATTTTTTGCTACCTTTGTACTAGAGACTGAGTTAGTTCAAGAAATCATGAGGTGGGATATGGCTGTATTACGTGAGTCGCCTTGGTATCAAGAAATATTACGGGAAGGTCAAGCACGCGGTGAAGCACGTGGTGAAGCACGTGGTGAAGCACGTGGAAAGAGAGAAGGAATAATTTTGAGCATTGAAAATAGCTTAGAAGCTAAATTTGGGAAAGATGGATTGGAATTGATGGCGCAAATTGCCCCTATCTCGGACTTAGAATATTTACAATTAGTTTTACGGCAAATTATCACAGCCAATACAGTGGCAGAATTGCGGCAAATGCTGTCAAGTGAAAGCTAAAATAGTTACATACTTTCTTGATATTTTGCTAACAGTTGGGGAATGGAATCATATCCATCCACACCAATAATACCTATGATTTTAGGGCGATGTTGGTTTAATAGTGTTTGGAATGATTCTACTCCCAGTTGTCCTTGTAATATTGTTAGTAATCCTGCTGGTTGTCGCCATTCATGAGAAGAAATTTGCTCTAGCAGATACATTCCTAAACTGCCAGTGTAAATAGCTTTGTCTGAGTTTTGTAAATTATAGTAAGCTTCTGATAAATAAGCCAAGTTTCGCCCTTGGAGATATAAATCTCCGGCAATTTGGGCTGTTTTAAAACCATTTTCTAAATAGGGTATTGCGGCTGGTGATTCACCTATAACTAGATAAGCAATACCTAAACTACTAAAACATAAAGCTTTACTTTGAATATCTCCTAATTGTTCTGATAATTTTAACCCTTGTTCTAAATACTGAATGGCTGTTTCATAGACTTCTGTTTCTATTTGTTCCAGCTTTTGCGCCTGCATAACTTGGCTGTAACCCAAATTGACTAGTGCATTGGCTTCTCCTATCCGTTCCCCGGTTTGGCGGCTGAGGATTAATGCTCGTTGACTGTAGTTAAGAGCATCAGTATAGTTTTTTTCTTTTACGTAGGTACGGCTGAGGTGATTGAAATTGGCAATTTCACAGGGGCGATCGCCCGCGTTTCTGGCTATTTCTAGGGCTTGTTGATGAAACTGAATAGAACGTTGATATTGTCCTAAAGCTCGTTGTGAATAGCCTAAAAGGGTTAAAATTCTGGCTTTTTCCTGAGTTCCCTCCACTGATCGCAATGGTTCATCCAGATAATTCAGGGCATCCCGTAGGGAGTTGCCGGCAAAAGAAGCAAAAATTCCTCCGTACAAGGGAAAATATGGACGCTGGGAAAAGTTTCGCAGAATTTGCAGCATAATTTGAGTGCAGCTGTTACTGTATGCTACCTGGGAATGAAAGCCACTGGCTAACTGACTCCAAATTACAGCAAAGGTCAAGAATGTAGAGATGGATAACTTTGACCCGGCTTGGATGTTATAGGCTTGTTGGTCGAACCAGTGGACTAAACCTCTTTGTAGGTACTGTAAAGTTAATGCTATTTCTACCCAGTCACTGAGGCTGACACTACTTTGCTTTTGGACAAATTCAATGATTGATTCTTGGTTGGCTAGGGTGCGAAACAGTGCTTGAGTCAGATTATTTTTGACTTGCTTTGCCCAAGTTGCCCAGGGTCCCCTTTCTCCGGGAACCCCACCAAAACCCAATTGCTGATTTGTTTCATACATCCAGCTGACTAGGTGGTTTTGTAGTCCTTGCCAAGTGGCTAAACCACGGGTAATGCCCTGGGATATTTGTTGTAAATCAGGATCTACTTGATAAAATTGTTGTAAGCCTTGGGCTAACTGTTGTAGTTGGGGGATGTTGAGTGGTTGCTTTTGATTAGGGTCAATAATACGTAAGAATATAGTTAAACGTTCATCTGTCGAGGCTGTGGTAATTTGTTTAACTGCTGTGGCGATCGCTTCTGTGGCTTGATTTTGCTGGGAATATCGCTGCCATTGACTTTGAATTGTTTTAATGGCTCTCAATTTGCGGTTGGCTTTGGCTTTCTTGAGTTCATCTGTTTCACTATCCAATTGGCTTTGAGTGCTAGTGAGGCGATCGCCTAAAACTAATTCAAATACTTCCCCCGTGCCGGAAATTATTTTTTTTTGCAGCATTTGATACACCATTTCCCCAGAGCTAATTTTGCCCTGAAGGGTGGATGCGACAATTTCATCAATTAAGGCGAGATAGCGATCGCTTATGGACTGAGGTTCAGACACTTTAACTGCTGGGAAACGTCAATTTCTATTTTAGTCCCTGACATCTCCCCTGGTTAAAACACAGGGGATTCTAAACTGATGTTGCTACGCGGTCATCTGACAAGCTAGGCAACGCTTACTATATGATTGGGAGGGTCAAAAATCCCCTACTCACCTTGACTGAAATATCAACGGCGAGCAGAGCTAATGGCTTCAGACATGGGGGTTAGCCGTTGGCGATTTTAATCGCCTTCCCCATTCTTCAACTAATTTGCTTGCACTAATACCTCTAATATTCTACCAATATTCTACCATGCCCTAGGTGTTAAAACTACGGTTGTTTTTGTTTTCACTTCATCATGAAGTAGCGGCAGAATTAAAGAACTGACGATACAATCCTCTGGTAACTAAAATACTCGTCAGTAAGTTAGCCATAGCAACCATAAAAATTATCACAATTTCGTAGGCTACAGCGTTGAGGGGTGTAATTCCTGCTAATAACTGTCCGGTGGTAATTCCTGGAATAGTCACCATACCCACCACCATCATTTGATTGAGAGTGGGTAGAAATGCGGCTTTAATGGCTTCTTTGCGGTACTGGTTAACTGCTTGCTGGGGAGTTGCACCTAAGCTTAAGTGAGTTTCTATTTCCACAGTTTGGGAGTTGAGAGTAGTAACCAGACGTTCCCCGGCTATGGCGGCTGCATTCATGGCATTACCTATAACTATCCCTGCTAGGGGAATTACATAACGTGCTTGCCATGTGTCTGGTTGAATAATTAAGAAGTTGGTATAAAGAACCGTCAAAGCAGTGCTAATGAAAATTGCTCCCCATACCAAGGGTAATACTTGGGGAATCTTGGTACTGATACGATTTCGGGCAACAATGGCTGCAATAGTTAAAATTACTGCTAAAATTGCCAAAATACCCCCAACAGTGCCAACAGCAAAGATGAACTCTAAAACGTATCCTAGTATGAGTAGTTGTAATATGGTTCTGCCTGTGGCAGTAACTAAGTTTAACTCTAGTCCCAATTTCTCCCAAGCAGATAAACCAATGGCTATAACCATCAATCCCACAGCAATAGCTAAATCAACTAAATCTAGCTTGATTAAATCCTGCATAAGTTTTCCGCTATACTAAACAACACATTTTCTATCCAGCAATGGTATCCTTAACCAATAATTAAATACCAGACAGGGCGACGGTGTTGATCAAGCTTTTTGATAATGATCAAATTGCCAAAAATTCCCTGTCACATTGCATCATTTATATCTTCAAATAAAATGAAAACTCATGATCCAAAGTGTAAGTTCTATCCCAGCCTTTGATATTAAGCAGCAATACGCCACTATTGAAGCAGAAGTAAGTGCGGCTGTTTTAGAAGTTTTGGCTTCTGGGCGTTATATTGGCGGACCTGTAGTGGAAAGCTTTGAGCAACAGTTTGCAGCCTATCATCATGTAAATAATTGTATAGCTTGTAATTCTGGTACTGATGCCCTATACTTAGCTCTACGAGCTTTGGAAATTGGTGGAGGTGATGAAGTTATTACTACGCCTTTCACCTTTGTAGCTACGGCGGAAGTGATTAGTGCTGTGGGTGCAAAACCAGTTTTTGTTGATATTGACCTTAATACTTTTAATCTTGATTTACGGCAAGTAGCCGCAGCAATTACAGCTAATACTAAGGCTATTATCCCAGTCCACTTATTTGGACAACCTGTGGATATGACAACACTGATGGACATAGCCCAGTGTCATAATTTAGCAGTAATTGAGGATTGCGCTCAATCCACCGGTGCAATGTGGGGTCATGAAAAAGTCGGGAGTATAGGACATATTGGCTGCTTTAGTTTTTACCCTACCAAGAATCTAGGGGGTTGTGGCGATGGCGGGGCGATCGCAACTAATGACCCTCAACTAGCAGCGAAAATGCGGGTAATCAAGGAACATGGGCAGAAAAATCGCTATTCTTATGAGGAAATTGGTGTAAATAGTCGCTTGGATAGTTTGCAAGCAGCCATTCTGCAAATTAAACTGCGTTATCTGGATACTTGGAATAGTCAACGCCGAGCGATCGCCGCTTATTACCAGCAATTTCTTCAGCAAATTCCCGGTGTTGTTGCACCGCAAGAACTAGCCGGGGGTGTTGGTGTATGGAATCAATACACCATTCGCATCTACAACCCGGAGGGAAATGATCACAACCCCAGCTACCGCGACTCGGTGCGTGGTCAAATGCAGGAGCGGGGGGTGAGTTCCATGGTTTACTATCCCCACCCCTTACATTTACAGCCGGCTTATCAAATATTGGGTTATCAGCCAGGACAGCTACCCATGTCTGAGTTAGTTTGTCATCAAGTTCTATCTTTGCCTATGTTCCCAGAATTGACCCACCAACAGCAAGACCAGGTGATTTATGCTTTGAAAGATAGTTTGGATGGTGGGAAATAATCAGTGTTGGATTTTGGATTAAATCCAAAATCCACAATTTCACAATTTAAAGTGTCAAATTATATGCTAGATCAGCACTTGGCTGTTAGCATTAGCCAAAGCTTCCACTAACCCACGAACAGCAGCAATCATGGCCACTTCGCTATTAAGTTGATTGATGGCGGAACCAACACCAACACCTGCTGCACCAGAGGCGATGGCTAAAGGTGCTGTGACGCTAGAAATACCCGAAGCACAAAGTACAGGTACAGACACAGCACGGGAAATTTCATAAGCTGCTGCTAGGGAGGGGGCTGCTTTTTCAATTAATCCCAAGGTTCCAGAATGGGACGGTTGACTGCTAGTACCGCCTTCAGTTTGGATAATATCTGCTCCTGCTTTGACTAGTTCTTCTGCTAACTTTACTTGTTGGTCTAGTTCCAGAATGTGGGGAACTGTCACAGTCATGGTGATTTCTGGGAGGAGGGCGCGGGTTTGTTGAGTTAGTGCTAAAACTTCCTCGGCTTCAAATTTGCGTCCTTGGGCATAAAAACTATCAAAGTTACCAATTTCAATTAAATCAGCACCGGCAGTCACCGCTGGGACAAACTTTTCTGGCTCTACCGCTGATACACAAACTGGTAAATTGATCAAGTTTTTCGCTAGTTCTACTAAAGCAGCATCTGCGGCGATGTCCACAAAAGTAGCACCACCAAGTTCAGCTGCTTTGATGGTAGCTGCAACGCGATCGCGATCAAAGTTGTTTAAACCGCTAATCACTTTGAGAACTCGACGGTCAGCAAATGCACGTCGGAGACTAGGCTGGATTGTCATAGTTTTTTGTTCAGGCTAAGAAATAAGGCCTATTCTACCCTCACTGGTTACATTTTTACGCTGATGCTGCTATTCTACAATGAAACTGGCTATATGTTACATAGTATTAAGTTGATATTGACTTATTGGCTGTTGATACCCACTTCAAAGGTCACCAGATTTTAAAGAACAAATTGCACACTGAACATGATATTGGTATTAGAGCAACTCAATCTGTATCTGTCAGTGAATCACCACTATGAATCAAACCTAAGTCAACCCAAGGGTTACTTCAGGACTAATGACAACAATCATAGCTGGTCATTAGTCACATAGAGATTGAGCATTGCTTTATTAGCTGTATTGAGCGTTAAAATCTTTAAGGGGAAATATGTTTAGAACACTAATTGGGCTTGTTGTTGCTACTATTTTGCTGACGTTCCAGTTCTTGGTGGGTAGCGCAACAGCACTAGAACTAGACGAAGCTATCAGAACAGTACCATTAAACGACAGAGGTGAAACGGTTGTACTTAGCCTTAAACAAGTCAAAGAAGGCAAAAGGTTATTTCAATATGCTTGCGCCCAGTGTCATGCAGGTGGTGTTACCAAAACTAACCAAAACGTGGGACTAGACCCAGAATCTCTGGCACTGGCAACACCAAAGCGGGATAATATTGAGGGATTGGTGGACTACATGAAAAATCCCACCACCTATGATGGAGAAGTAGAAATTTCCGAGCTACACCCCAGCATCAAGAGTGCTGATATTTTCACAGCAATGAGAAATCTCAAGGAAGATGACTTAGTAGCCATCGCTGGTCACGTTCTTTTACAACCAAAAATACTTGGCGATAAATGGGGCGGTGGTAAGATTTATTACTAAACTCCTGGAGATGTTGGATTAGGGGATTGGGGGATTGGACATTTACACCATGAACACTGTCCCCCTATAATTAACGGTTGATTGCAGTGGATTGGCTGATGAATTGCCCAAAATTGCAAAAAAAAATTTAATCTACGACATCTTGTCATATTTTGTGCTAAATTTTATTTAAAATACAAAAGGCAAAATAAAAATATAGTTAGGAGAAAGCCATGAAATTGTTTGCCTCAACCTGGCGACGTTTTACCTTAGCAGTGTTGACAGTGCTTTTAGTTGTTAGCAGCTTTGCTGTGTTTACACCCGCCGCTTCAGCCGAAACCTACAAGGTAAAACTAGGTAGTGACAAAGGGTTGCTAGTTTTTGAACCGAAAAAATTGACAGTTAAACCAGGCGACGAAATTCAGTGGGTCAACAACAAAGTTCCTCCCCATAACGTTGTCTTCGATCCAACCAAAAACCCTACTAAAAGTAAAGATTTAGCAAAAAGTCTCTCTCACACCAAATTGATGTTGAGTCCTGGTCAGTCCAACACAACCACAATCCCCGCAGACGCACCTGCTGGTGACTACACCTTCTATTGCCAACCTCACCGTGGTGCTGGTATGATCGGTGTGATAACTGTTGCTAGTTAGAAAAAGCCCTAGAGGAAGTTATACCCTAAAATGGGCTAAATAGCGGTAATGAGTTAATCTTGTTACCGCTTGATTTCTTTGACGAACTAGGGGCTGGTAGTCCCAAAGTAAGACTGTAGGACTTGTGACCTCTACTATTTCTCTTACTATTTCTCTTTAGGCGAAAGTCTATTAGAGCAAGTTGCAAAGGCGAGGTTAGTTCAAATCAGGTTGTAAATTAGAAAATAGCTGCTGCCAATTGATATCATTAGCACTATTCTCTCCTGCTTTCACTTCTAAAGTGATATTACAGGCATTTGATTGATACAGCGATCGCACACAAATTTCTGCCACATCATCCCGGCTAATTTTACCCTTGATATTATCACCTTGCTCAAAAATTAACTCCTTACCACCAGGTTCTTCAGTCAAAGCGCAGGGTCTAATAATTGTGTAGGGAATCCCACTAGCCCTTAAACTGTCTTCCCCTTTCAATTTCCATGTTAAAATTCCTCCCAACTGGTCATTTAATCTCACTGCTGGGGGTTCCTCATCTAAATTCAGTCCTGGTCTTCCCGGACGAGTTACCCCAGCCGAACTAACCAAGATAAATTGGGGAAAACTCTCCCCACCATAAGCCTTGATTGATTCTATTTCTAAAGCAAACCCACCAGGGGAAAAGTGAGGATTTAAACCCCCATCATATTCAAATTTACTCAACATCAGTTGAAAAGAGGAAACCATACTAGGATCAATTGGCGGAGAATTTTGCACAACTTTGGCGCGAAACACAGGAATTAAATCTTGAAAAGCAACCCGGAGAGTTATCCAAGTATTATCCACGGTGTCAAAAGAATAGCTATAACCAACGCCATCCCATTTGGTATCTGTCCGTAAAAATAACTTGTAACGCTGACCATCACCTTTAACCCGTAGCTCTACACCCTCATAACCAGATAAGTCAAACCGGGGTTCAAAGTTCTTAGTTCTAATGGAAGCAAACCCGCCAGAATTAGCTGTGGAAACGTTACCAGCAAACACAGCTGTATTTTCTAAAAAATGTATCCCACTGGCACTCACACCACCCATAACCACATCATCCACTGCACCCCACATACTTTTTAAAGTATTTTTTAATTTAGGGTCAGCATGAGTAAAATCAAATATAATTTTTTCATTGGCTGGGGGTAGATATTTAGCCGCAGCTGTTACTAAGTTTTTCACACCTTGATATTCTACATTCTCCGGGGTGTCTCCCACAACTTCCGGCAGATAAAATTTCACACCTTGGTTATATTTAGCCCTATCCGGTGTGTCTCCTTCCACTGGTTGTACACGGACTGCGGTACAACAAACCACAGCTTGGATATTCCCCATCACCATTGAATTTAAAGTTTCTGGTTGAGTGATATCTCCAGCTACTAGGTCTACATCATCACCAAGAATTGAGCGTGCTTTGGCAATATCTCGCACCAGTGCTAGCACTCGATCACCCCGTTGCAGCAGTCGTTGTACAACTCGTTTTCCTACTCCTCCTGTTGCACCTGCTACTAGTATTACACCCACATTTTTTCCTCCATCGGGTTTTTGACTATCATGGGAACCACCTGGTATTAAACGCCTTACCCAGTTGAGACAAGGAAACACCTCGAAATAAGTTAAGGTGTTGATAAACCTGCCTAAGTCCCATTGAGAACGATTTTGATCAGCCACAATTGCGTCCTCATAATTGTTTGCTTTTACTTCAATGATAACCGAATTCCATTGAATACTCTATTCGCGCTAGGATATTTGAGCAAGTATAGGTAGTTCACTTATGACCCACATTGATCAGGCTCAAGCTGAGTATGAAATTTTCCCCCAAGAATTTAAAAGCATCATCATTAGCACCGTTAGTCAAGCTGGAATACCCAACGCTAGTTATACTCCTTTTGTGATGGATGATGCTAAAAATATCTATATATATGTCAGTGGTCTAGCTATCCACACTCAAAATATCCTGGTAAATCCCGGTGTGAGCGTTTTATTTATTGATGATGAATCTAAAAGTGACCAAATTTTTGCCCGTCGCCGCTTGAGTTTTGATTGTACAGCTACGTTGATAGAACGTGAAACTGAGGCTTGGAATCAAATTGTTAGTCAATTTCAAGAACGTTTCGGAGGAATTATTCAAGTTTTGCGCGATTTACCAGACTTTCGTATTTTTCGCTTAACTCCCAGTGCTGGGCGTTTTATCATTGGTTTTGGCACAGCATATCAAATTAGTGCCGAGCAATTAGATAAACTGATTCATATCACAGGCAATTAATAAATTACTTTGTCTAAATTTTTGGTGAATTTATGCTTCAATTTCAACCACCCGGCTTTGGGCGTAAAGTTATTAATACATCCCTGGGGACAATGGTTTACTATACCCAAACCAATGCACCCTGGTTAAATGACCATACCGAAGATTTACCACCGTTACTGTTTCTGCATAACTTTGGCGGCGGGGCTTCTGCTTTTGAATGGTCTAAGGTTTACCCAGCTTTTGCCGCTACACACCGCATCTTAGCACCAGATTTAATTGGTTGGGGAGAGTCCGCTCATCCAGTGCGGGATTATCAAATTAAAGATTATTTAACCACTATCCTGGAGTTTATCACCCAAACTTGCCACCAACCAGTTACCGTGGTGGCTTCTTCTTTAACAGCAGCTTTTGTGATCCGCTTGGCTATTAGTCATGGTGATTTGTTTCGGCGATTATTTTTAGTCTGTCCCTCTGGGTTTGATGACTTTGGTCAGGGGGCTGGACGAAGATTACCATCATTAATTATTAATTCTCCCCAGTTAGATAGTTTAATTTATACTATAGGGGCTGAAAATGATTTGGCTGTAAGAAATTTTTTGCAAAATTTTCTGTTTGCTAAACCACAACGAGTTTCAACAGAAATGGTCAACGCTTATTTGACTTCAGCACAACAGCCTAATGCTAAGTTTTCCGCTTTGGCGTTTCTGCGGGGAGACCTTTATTTTGATTTGAGTTTGTATATACAGCAACTCAGAACCCCTACGGTGATGTTTTGGGGAGAACAGGCACAATTTACCCCCATTCAGTTGGGGCAAAGATTAGCTAATCTGAATACTACAGCTATTGAGGATTTTTGGGCGATCGCTGATACAGGCATATTACCTCATCTGGAAACCCCGGCGGTTGTCATTGGTCTGTTACAACCCTATTGGGCAGATAATTTGTAAACAAAGGAATGGGAAAAAACTCCTGGAGCGCCTGGGTTCAATGGGTATAGGCGAGGCTGGTCATGATACAAAAACTAATATAGTAACACAATCCTTTAAGATTGCTGACTCTAGTCATTACAGACGATAAAGCTTTATATTTAATAAAGATATATTGTTAACATTAGTAAAAAACCTGAAAAGATTGGGGGAAAATAACTGCTATGAGTCGTGTGGGCGTTTTATTACTCAATCTCGGCGGTCCCGATAAGTTAGAGGATGTCGGGCCATTCTTGTACAACCTATTTTCTGACCCAGAAATTATTCGCCTACCCTTTCGCTGGCTACAAAAACCCTTGGCTTGGTTAATTGCTTCACGGCGAACCAAAACATCTCAAGCTAACTATAAGCAAATCGGCGGCGGTTCTCCACTGCGGCGAATTACAGAAGCTCAAGGACAAGCTCTAAAACAACAATTGGCTGATTTGGGACAAGAAGTGAATATCTATGTGGGAATGCGTTATTGGCATCCTTACACAGAAGAGGCGATCGCGCAAATTGCCCAAGACAAGATTGAAAACTTGGTGGTTTTGCCCCTCTATCCCCAATTTTCCATTAGTACCAGTGGTTCTAGTTTTCGGCTATTAGAGAAACTTTGGCAAGAAAATCCAGAACTCCAGCCCCATGACTATACTGTGATTCCTTCTTGGTACAAACAACCCAGTTACCTCCGGGTAATGGCGGAACTGATAGCTCAAGAACTAGATCAATGTCCAAATCCTGATCAAGCTCATATCTTCTTCAGCGCTCATGGTGTTCCCAAAAGCTATGTAGAAGAAGCCGGAGATCCCTATGAGCAAGAAATTGAGGAATGTACTGCTTTAATCATGCAGACCCTCCACCGACCCAATCTTTACACCCTAGCTTACCAAAGTCGTGTTGGTCCGGTGGAATGGCTCCAACCTTATACAGAAGATGCTTTAGAACAACTGGGCGCACAAGGAGTAAAAGATATAGTTGTTGTCCCCATTAGTTTTGTCTCAGAACACATCGAGACTCTGCAAGAAATTGATCTTGAGTATCGGGAAATAGCGGAGGAGTCAGGAATTGATAATTTCCGTCGTGCTTCGGCTCCCAACACTCATCCAGTATTTATTAAAGCATTGGCAGAATTGGTCATAGATGCCCTAGACAAGCCCAGTTTCAAGCTTTCCCAAGCAGCACAAATGAAAAAAAGAGTGAAAATGTATCCCCAAGAAAACTGGGAATGGGGTATGACCACCAGCGCCGAAGTCTGGAATGGTCGTATTGCTATGTTGGGCTTTATTGCTTTAATGATTGAGTTAGTAACCGGTCATGGTTTGCTGCATCTAATTGGAATTTTGCCATAATCAAACTTATTCCAACTCCCTGCGACCTTCTAAAGCCCTGGCCAGTGTTACTTCATCAGCATATTCTAAGTCACCACCCACAGGTAAACCAAAGGCAATGCGTGTCACCTTGGTAAATGGCTTCAACAGTTGACCAATATAGAGGGTGGTTGTCTCCCCTTCTATAGTTGGGCTAATGGCCATAATCACTTCTTCGGTTTTTTGTTGACTCACCCGCCGCACTAAAGCTTGAATAGTTAGCTGTTCTGGTCCTACACCATCCATGGGGGAAATCACACCTCCCAAAACATGATACTTGCCTTTATATTCCCGGGTTTTTTCTAAAGCAATTACATCACGAGAATCTGCTACCACACAAATAGAACTGTTGTCACGGTGGGGATGGCGACAAATTTCACAAACAGAATCAGCAGATAGGTGAAAGCAAACAGAACACAAGCCTATCTGCTTTTTGGCGTCAATTAAAGCTTGTGCTAAAGCTTCTACTTCTGCTTCTGGGCGTTTTAAGATATGCAAAGCTAGTCGCTGGGCTGATTTGGGACCAACTCCTGGGAGGCGTTGCAATTGCTCAATTAATCGTGCTAGGGGGCGTGCGTAAACCGTAGTTTTATCTCCAGAATTTGCTCACCATTACCATAATGACATTTTTATTGTCCACATATACACAAAAAAAAGACCCCCCAAAAATGGGGGTCTTTTCTATTCAACTAAGCTGGAAAATTAGCCGTTGATTGCAGGTGCGGTTAAAGCAACAGGAGCAACTTCACCAGCAGCCAAGTCTAAGGGGAAGTTGTGAGCGTTGCGCTCGTGC
>Ga0169931_10005492_pt1 | contig 19321 bp, 20 predicted proteins | sample Kivu_15m_20L_FD_129675 | JGI IMG/M metagenome (GOLD analysis project Ga0169931, IMG submission 129675) | Freshwater microbial communities from Lake Kivu, Western Province, Rwanda to study Microbial Dark Matter (Phase II) - Kivu_15m_20L... | ecosystem: Environmental > Aquatic > Freshwater > Lake... | reverse complement strand
TCGGTCAGTTCGACATGAAACGGCAGAATACCCCTGGTTTTCCAGGGTCTGGCGCAAATCATGTGCCGAAGATCGAGAGGTCATCTGGGAAATGCGGGTCTAAATTCGTTCCCGGCGTCTTGATCCAGCGTCTAGCGACGGCGCCAACCCAACCGACAGCTAGTTCCCGTCGCATGTCGGGCTGTGTGTCGCGAGTAATCAATTCAAAGGGCTCGACGAGATGTCCCTCTGGCTGGAACTTTGACTCATCGGCTTTGCGAGTATCAATCAACGTAAACGTCACAGTGGACGGACCTTGCCGAGGACGCTCCTGTTCAATCAGCAAGCTGCGAACGACTTTTGTTTTGCGGTCTATTTCGATTACGGCGTGCTTCACTCGACGATCGCGCCAACGTCTACGGGGTATCGCCTCGATCCGCAACGATGATCCACTCGCATCACTTTCATTCAGCCGGCAATGCTTGAGGAAGTTTTGGAGTAACGTCGCTAGTTCTAAGGTGCAGAGGTCACTGATGCGCTGTAGTGGAGCCCCGATTTCTTCCTGTTCGACGACGATTGCGCGCTGAGAGCCGAGGGTCAGCCACATTCCGCCATTTCGGTCACGGCCCCAGAAGCATTGCCGTTCTGCTTGGATCATTTCGACGTAGAAGCGGTCGCCTTGAGTCGCCACGAGTGCGTGCCGCAGACCGATACCGTCGTCTTCGAAAGCTGCACGATCAATCGTGACCGCATAGACTCTTTCAATGGGCTCGGAGTGCGTTTCAATGGCTGCGCGCACCACGGCTTCTGCGCCGGCAAGAGCGTTATTCTCCCAACGTCCCACGAAAAGCGCGACCAATGCAACAGCGGCAATCCCCGCCAGCCAGCCGGAAAACTTCCGCAACCTCGCGGGCACACGCCAACGATCCTCACTCCTGCTTGCCTCACGCGACTCCCGAGATAAGGTGATTGGAGGTGAGTCCGTGGCCAGCATGTCGACGAGCGCCGTCAGGGCTTCGGCGCCGACGTGCTCAACGAGTAGTGAGTCCAGCAACAGATGATCAACGAGCTCTTTCTGTGCCGATGGACTGTGCGCGATGAGCTCGTTTAGTTCTCGTACTTCGCTGTCCGACAACTCGCCGTCCAACACCGCGGACAGTAGCCCCCGAAGGTCGTCCGAGTTATTGGTGTTCATGATGCGTCCCCCTCCATCGCCAGTCGGCCTTCAATACATGCGAGAAGTACGTTGCGAATCCGATAAAGCGATTGTCGAACCGAACCTTTGGGGCGACCGATCATTTCCGAGATGACTTCGATTGCATGGCCACCTTCATATCGCAGTCCAATCAATTGACGTTGAGCGGGAGGCAACTGCTGAAGGCAGTGGTCCAAAGCAACACTCCGTCGGTCTAGCGCCTCGAGTCGAGATTGCGCAACCTCTGCCAACTGAAGAAGTACGTCTTCGTCGAAGACAAGCCGATCTCGACCGTACCTGCGAATTCGGTTCAGCACCTTGAAGCGAGCGATCTGACTGGCCCAGGCCCAGAAATCGGTACCCTCTTCAAACTCATGAGCTTTCTCCCAGATGACAGCGTTGATCTCCTGCAGTACATCATCCACGTCCGCCGGCCTGATCAGCAGGCATCTGACGAATCCCCTCAGACGTGGCTGGTGCCGCGCAAGTTCTTTTGCAACAATGTCTTGGGACGGAACGCTCATACAAGTCGCTGTGGGCCTCCGCTAGGCTAATGTCCGCGAATGAGGAAAAGTCAACACGGAAGCCAGAAGATCTCTAGAGTAGCCGAATTTTGAAACTACCCACGTTTCGTGAGGAAAGTCACTTCGAGATCGTCCCAGTTCTGCGCTGCGTCATCCGCCGATCCACTCTCCCGCGGCTTGGCGATTTACAAACCCCAACAGTGCGCCCCGATCTGCCGCGCTGCCAGGGCTTCGGTGGATTAAAGAGATCGAGGGATCGCGTTTCGGTCCAGGGGCTTCCTCCAGAGCGGCAATTAACGGCCACCGCTCTGGCGTCGCCGATAACCATCGATGGGATTGGTGCTACCGGTGCTGCGGGGTACGGCCCAGGGGAAGTCGCCGTCCACAGGTGAGCCGCGCTCACGGCCACCTGTGCCACCCAACGCAGTTAACCCGTTTCGCGGGTCCCTTGGGTAGCAGCGATAACTTGTTGTCGGTGTGCGCAGCATTGGAGGATTCAGGGGGAGCGCATTAAAATGGAAACTTCATCCCAGTGTCTCTGGCTCGCGGAACTCGACGTGCACCGAAAAATCGGAACAGTCCCCAGAAATCCGAATCTGAAAAAATCGCATTCCGATCCGCTCTTGCCCGCGCGTGTGGCGCGATGCCGGCGCAACTCGTTGGCGCTTGCCGCACTCGCGTGCGCACCGCGCACACCGCCCACGTGTCCACCGAATCTAGAAATGTGGCCAGGATTTCAGATATGGTACGTTCAGATGAATGTGTCCTCGCCGAGCGAAAATCACGAACATGCAAACGCACTTGGAAAACTGGAGAAATCGCACAGCCCAGAATGGCCCCCGATTGGGAGTGTGTGCGCGCCAGGAAGTTGTTTTTCGCGCTCACTTCAGCGCACACACCCGATAGAGGTGGGCGCCGGAAACAGCCAGCGGAAAGTTTTCTGCTGCAAGCTCTTTGAAAATTCGAACCGCATCGCGTCGTCACCCGACGCATGACCTCCCGGCTAAGCCGAGGGCTGGCACCGGCGAGGCCGAAAGCGAACGCTCGTACTGTCCGACCAGGCACCGGTGTGCCGATCGTAAAACGAGCAAACCCCGCCGGGTGCGCTGGAGAGCGCGCCTGGCGGGGCTTGTTCCGGATCGTTTGGGTTGAAAAGCCAATCGCCCCTTTACCAACCCATAACCATATTCGATTCGATCACTTTCCGCGCACGTTCCAAATCGGTGCCGGTCTCGTGCATGTACAGACGGATCGCGTGCACCTTGTCGCCCGAGGCCTTGCTCAGGCAGTCGCGCGCCGTCGAACAGACGTCCGGTGTGCCGTTGCTGATGCCGAGGGCCGTCTTACTGATTACCCAGGTATCGCGGGGACGCTTCGTGAGTCGAATCACCCGGTCGCTCGGATAAGCTTCGCTGACCACGCCCGTGGCCGCGTCTTCGTCGCTGGCCCAGGTGATGATGATGTGGCAATCCGTCTCGACTTCGAAAAGCGGCATAACACTACCCTCCTAAACTGGGTCGCTTGCGCCGGCAGTCGAACTAGCCCGAGCATGCTACGGCCGCCGGCGGGATAGCCAAACGCGGAGGCGCACTGGCTGGGAATCTTCCGTCATCTTAAATATTGCCCGCGAAACCGTCAACGCAAGCGGCCAGTGGCGTGCCGCGCGGTCGGAAACCGCTCTGCCCGACGGGCCCCGCCGTGGGATGCGGCGGCAAGCCTGGTTGGAAGCCTAGGTGGCGGCCGCGGCCAGTTCGGCTTCGTCGACGACGATCGGCTCGATGTCGACGCCCGTGTGGCGATAAACTCGGTTCCGGCCGGCAGACTTTGCGCTATACAGCGCGGTGTCGGCCCGCGACAGCAGGCTCTGGGCGTTGTCGCCGTCGAGCGCCGCGGTAACGCCCCCCGAGATCGTCAGGGCGATTTCCTTTTCGATGAGCCGGCGGACGCGTTCGCCAAAGTGGCACGCGTTTTCCAGCGAGGTGTGCGGCATCACGACGACGAACTCCTCGCCGCCGTAGCGGGCCACGATGTCCGTATCGCGCACTGTTTCGTCGAGCAGCCGGGCCACGGCCTGCAGCATCCGGTCGCCTTGCAGATGGCCGCGCTTATCGTTCACCTGCTTGAAGTGGTCGATGTCGATGATGGCCACGCTGAACGGCTCGCTGTAGCGCTCCATCATGGCCAGTAGCGATTCGAGCGTTTCGTCCAGGCAGCGGCGGTTGCTGACCCGCGTCAAGGGATCCGTCCGCACTTCGCTGAAGGTCATGAGCTGGCCGGTTTGCTGGCGAATTTCGTCGTAGGCCAGGGCAATTTGCTCGGCGAGCCGCAGCGTGGGCTTGAGGATTTGCTCGGCCTCGACACACAGGTCCTGCCAGGCGGCCTCCTGTTCCTCGGAGCTGAGTTTGCTGACGCGGTCCTTGAACTTGGCGACGCTTAGATGATGCGTGGCCAGATGCTTGCGAATGCCCTCGGCAATTTGCTCGAGCTCGCGGGCCACGACTTTGGCGCGGCGCAGTTCGCGGCGAGCCTTGTCCGCTTCGTTAATGGCGTGGGTGCGGGAACGGCGGCCGGCGAAATAACCCAGGACGGCAATGATCGCCAGGGCCACGGGATACGGAATGTGATAAGGGAAGTCCATTCGCTCGGGTTCCTTGCGGCCAGACGATGTTCGACGGGCCTGACGTTGGGGCAGCGTGACGTCGACTTCGAAGCGTCAGTAATTCGATCGCGAGCCGAAACCACGCATGCAGAAAATGCCGAACAACACGATGATCACCGCCAACAGCACGAACTGCTGCAGGCTGAGATGCTCGAGCCGCGTGAAAACGGTGCGATAAAGGTCGTTGAAACTCATGACAGACACCTGATGGATGTAAAAAAATCTAGGTCACGAAGCGAGATTGCGACGATTTGCCGCGAGATTGACCAGGTGCGGGTGGGCGGCAGGCAGGTGATGCCGGATTCGCAGGCGCGGTTTGGGGGAGCGTTGCCGCTACGAGCGGACTTACCGTGATATCCGGCCTCCCCTTGCGAGTGCTTGACCGGCAGCTATAATTTCACGTCCAAGCACGTTTTGGCTTGCAGGCGGCTTCCCGAAGGGCGTTGCCGGTGGCCGAGGCGTCGTAAGGGGGTGTAGCTCAGTTGGTTAGAGCGCTAGCCTGTCACGCTAGAGGCCGAGGGTTCAAGTCCCTTCACCCTCGCTTTTGAGTTCAGCCGGTCCTGTTGGACCCGCCGCCATCGCCCCGATCTGAAAAGGCATGACCAGTCCACTGCTGGTTGTGCCTTTTTCGCAGTCCGAGCAACTCTTGTAGGGCCTGGCCGAAATCTGCGGAGAGATCTGCTCGCTCGACGCTATAATGCCCGCTGCTGGTTCCCAGGCTGTTCTCAACGGCTGGAATTCACCCACGTATTGCGCACCGGAGGCGGCGGGCAATGCATACTGTATCGATCACGCTCGACTCGATCGTGCCCCAGATGAGTTCGCATGCCCGGGCTGCACTAGCCGCGGCGGACATCGTGCTGGCGGTGGACAATCGAACGCAGAACGAGTTCACGGTTTTCGGCACTCCGGCCTTGGAGAGCACGATGAACCTGAAGTCACTCTCTGCGATGCAGATCGCCCGCGTGCTGTTTGACTACGACTGCCGGCAGCTCGAGCAGCTTTCGCGCATCGTGCGGCGCGTCAAGGGGCTCGACAGTTCAACCGAACCGCTCGTGCAGCGATCTCGCTGATTGGTAGGGTTAACTCCGTAGCCAGGTTACTTGGCGAACTGGACGAACGGATCGTTGTCCGCATCGCGGTGCCACTGGTACTCCGTCGCATTGGCGATTCGCTCGGCCGTTTCCGTGCCGAATAGCCGCTCGATCACGTGCAACGACATATCGATACCAGCTGATACGCCGGACGACGTGACGATATTGCCATCGTCGACCCAACGGGCTTCCTTTACCCACTGAACATTCGGTGCCCGAGTCGTGGCGAAGCTGAAGTACTGCTTGTTCGACGTGGCCCGGCGACCGTCGAGCAAGCCCGCTCCGGCCAGCAGCGACGAGCCCGAGCAGACGGACATTGTCAATTCGGCCTGCTCGGACCGCGAACGAAGCCAATCGAGCAGCTTCTGATTCTTCAGTTCAGCAATAGTTCCGAACCCGCCCGGGACCAGAATTAAGTCGAGCGGCGGGCAATCTTCAAACCCGTAGTCGGCTACGCCCTGTGGCCCCTGCGTACTGGCCACGGGTCCGGCCTTTTCGGCGACCATGACCACTTTCAGCTTGCCCGGCAGGTTCCCGAACACTTCCGCCGGACCGTAAACGTCCAAGAGCTCGAACCTTGGGTATAGCACGATTCCGATGGTGCGGGATTTCTGGGCCGCAGGTTTGTTGCCGGCCGGCACGTCTTCGTCAGCTCGGCCGATGTTGCCGGCGGCAAACAGGCTAACGAGAAACGTCGCAACGACAAGACGGATCGAGGTTGGCATAACGGGCACTCCTAGGCGTTAACGGTGGTTGACGGGCCGGGTGCCTGGGGGGAGGCGCACTAAATATAGCGATTGTTCTTTCCCCGGCGTGAGCCGGATATACTAGATTTTCCAGTGGTTTCTGGGCGGTCGGGGCGTCCTAGCATGTCCTATTCTTGTAGGGTGTTCGCCGGCCGGCAGCCGATCTTTGCCTGGTACGGATTGCGAATTTGCGTCTGGAGGACCACCATGTCCCTGCGATTGCCGTGTTTCTTAATCCTCTCCGCGGCGATTTTCCTCGTTGGCGGTGCGAGTTCGTCGGCCGCGCAGGCCGCCGACCACAAAGCTGCGGAAGAGGCGATTCGCACCGCCGCCGCGAAATATGTCGACGCGCTAGCGGCTGGTGATAGCCAAACGCTGCTCAGCATGTGGGCTGAAGGGGGCGACGTGGTCGATCCTTTGGGAAACTCGCGCCCAGCCACCGAAGTCGTCCCCAAGGCGGCCGCGGCAAGAGTCGAAGCGGCCGGCAACGGGCAGGCGAGCGGAGCCACTCCTAAACTCATCGACAACTCGATTCGCTTTGTCACCGACGACGTCGCGATTGAAGATGGTCACGTCGAAGCAAATGGGGCAGACGGAACCGCACGCCAGGGGCGATTCACTGCCATCTGGGTTAAGCAAGACAACCAGTGGAAGCTCGCCAGTCTGCGAGAAGTCAGTCTTCAGGAACATCCTGGCGCCACGCTCAATGGCCTCGACTGGATGGTTGGTAACTGGCACGGCGAGTCGGGAGGCGCGAAGTTTGACGTCTCGGCGCATTGGAACGAAAGGCACACATTTCTGATTCGCGATTTAACGGTCACCGTCGATGACAAGGCGCTCGTTAACGGCCAGCAGCGGATTGGTATCGATCCGGCGAGCGGACAAATTCGCAGTTGGATGCACGATCACGACGGCGGCCACGGCGAGGGAGTCTGGACTAAACACGGCGATGCTTGGGTCGTGCAGGCTACTGGTGTTACTCCCGACGGTCGTCGCACCACCGGAACGAACATTTATAAGCCCGATGGGAAGGATAAGTTTTCCTGGAAGTCGATCGGCGCGACCGCGGCGGGCCAAGCCATGCCCGATTTCGAAATTCAGCTCGAGCGAACCCAGTCGGCTGCGGCGGCGAAGTAAGCGAACATTCAATCCTTGGAAGCCGATGGCCCAGCACTAGCTGGCCGCGGAATTGCGGAGTGATCCTCATGCGAACGAAGTCTTGGATCTTGATGTGTGGATTGTTGGCCGCAACGCTCGGTTGCCAGCGCGCGGAAAAGGTCACCGTCGAAAAGACACCCGCTGCCGAACCTGCCTCGACGGCGGCAGCGGTGCAGGAAGTCACTCCTGCCGTCGAGCCCGCGAAAGAAGAAGTCGCGAAGCAAGCCGCGCCGGAACCCTCTGCCGCCCTCACGGTTGCCGCCAAGACTGCGGCCGCCGAGGACGAAGCCGTTGCGCAGCCGACGACGGCGAAAGCGGATGCCGCGCAAACAGCCAGTGCGGCTCAGCCGGCAAAGACTTCAAGCACGTCCACGCCCCAGGGCCTGCCGACGAAGGCCGAGATTATCAATAGCGTGCAATTTCGCCGTGCGATCTTCGAATTTAACGAATGGCTCAGCTCGCAGCCGATTTATACCCCGCAACAGGTTGCGCAGATCAAAGATCAGTTCAATCATCGCGTGGCCGAGATGAACGCCGAGGAGCTGACCTACCTGCTCAATGATCTGGAAGCCAAGATGCAGCTCATCAACACGCCCGAAGCCCGCGAAGCCAGGGCCTGGATGGCGCAGTACCTGTCCGTGATGAGCGATCGCAAGCGGGCCGATGTCCTCAAAGACGTCCCGAACGTCGCCACAATGACGGCGGCCCAGCTCTCGTCCGAGCTTTCCAAGATTCAAGAGAAACGCTTGGTAATGGACGACCAGCAGGCCGCATTTCAAAAGGGGCAGGCCGCTCAGGTCGCGCAGCAGGTGCAGACGGACCGGATCAATCAGCAGAATTTCGTCCGCGATTGGAACACGGGCCCCGTCGCCTACTCGCCCTACTCCGGCAATTCAAACGTGAACCAGCGTTTGAACAATACTCCGATCGGCACCGGAATGTCTTTTTATACCGGCGGCTTTGGCGGCGTCGGCATCGCCTTCAGCCCGAGCGCGTGGTAAACGGGCTCATCAAGGCATTGCCGAGTTCTTGACTGGCATATCCGGTCCGCTGCGGCGGCTTTTTTGCCAGATATGGTGCGGTACTTTCGCCGCCCGGTTGCTACAACATAGGGTGTGCTTTGGGCCGCGGACATGTGAGTCCGCAATGCGCTGTCACCCCTTGGAACGGGAGAAGAACCATGCCTGCGTCGAAGACACTTCTTGTTGCGCTTGTTTGCTCGGCCATCGTGATCTCGAGTAGTGCCGCATCGGGCGATGAGCCTGCTCCCATTCCCGCCCCGGCCAAGGAATTTTTCCCGCAGCCGACGGAGCGCGAAGGTCAGCTCGATGCCGCGCTCGACCAGCATCTGTCGATCGCCTTTCAAGAAACACCCCTGGCAGACGTTGCGGCGTGGTTCGCCAGTAAGTTGGAAGCTCCCGTGATCTTGGATCACCGGAGCTTGAACGATGCGGGTATCAGCAGCGGGACACCCGTCACGCGGAAGGTCGATGAAATCAGCGCCAGGGCCACGATAAAGCTTGTTCTGGACGACATGGATCTCGCGACCTTGCCGTTAGACGGTGTATTGATGATCACCACCCAAGACAGCGCCGAGGCGAAGCTCGTGACGAGAGTGTATCCGGTCGCCGATCTGACGCCGCTGACGCCGCACCCGGTTCCAGCGGAGCGCAAGGTAGGAAATCGCCCCAGTTCGGGAGGCGGAATGTTTCAAGTTCAGGACGGTGAGAAGAATTCGCCATCGACCGAATCACAGCCGCCGAAGCCGCAAGAAGAGTCAGCCAATATCGAAATGCGGATGATCGCCGACTACGATGCACTGATCGAGGTAATCACCACCACGGTCAAGCCGCAAACATGGGACGAAGTGGGTGGCGCCGGCTCGGTATCTCCCATGTCTTCGGCCAAGAGCATCGTCATTTCTCAAACTCGCGAAGTGCACGACGAGGTACTAGAGCTGTTACGCGCGCTACGTGCTGCGAAGCATGCCAGCGCAGAAGTCGCCCCAGATGGGCAATAACGATTCCCCGCATGAGAATCTCAGTCATCAACGCAGTCCGACTTCGCAGGGTGGTGCTACTGTTCATGGCGTCGTTAACGCATTGCGTTACGGTCTTAGGCCAAGTGGTACCTTCGACTAAATCATTCGCGGATTACTACCCTGAGCCATCGGCCAGCGCCTTGCGCTTAGCGGAAGCACTGGACCGGGAAATCTCGCTCGACTTTAAGCAACAGTCGCTCGGCAAGGTGGCAGAGTCGCTCCAGGTTCAGCTTGGCGTACCGGTGACGATCGCAACCCGAACGCTGGAAGACGCGGGCGTGACCTCTGAGACCCCAATAACGTTTCGGTTGTCGAAGGTGAGGGCACGGACTGCGCTTGATCTGATGTTTAAGTCGTGGGACATGAAGGTGCTTGAGCAGGAGGAATACCTCCTCATTACTACGCAAGACAAGGCCGAAGAGTCGCGGTTTTCTCGCGTTTATCCCGTGGGAGATCTCGTCCCTGAAGAACTAGTGGTGATGCAATTGGGGGGATCCGGAATCGGCGGTGGCATTGGCCTTCTCGATGGAAAACCGATCCTGCGACCCGTCGCAGACTACGACGCTCTGATTGAATTGATTTTCTGCGAGGTTCGTCCACAGACCTGGGATTCCCACCAGGAAATGGTTGCGCTTCCCACTGCGAGGTGCCTCGTCGTGATTCAGACACGCGAAGTACACGACGAAATCGCGAAACTGCTGCGGGCGTTGAGGGATGCGAAACTTGCGAGCGAGACAATCAAGATCGAGTAAGTCGGTCCCAAACGTATGGTTACTCGCTCACGGCTTGCGATAACGCGCCGTATAGATCCGCCAGTTTCCCTCTTCGCTGAGCCAGTTCAGGCCGCCAATAATCTCGGTGATCGCTAGCGTGCCTCCACGTTTGAGCACGCGAGCGCACTCGGAAATCGCCGCCGGGCGATCCGGAACTTCACCTAGCACCGTGCACATGTAGACCAAATCGAAAGAGCCATCGGGCAATTCCAGCCGCGTGGCGTCGCCGACCTGCGCCGTCAGGTCGCTGACGCCCGCGGCTTTCGCGCGGGCCGTCAGCCGGTCGATCATCTTCGGCTGCACGTCGATGCCTGTCGCTCGTCCGCCGGGCAGGAGTCGAAACGACGCTGGGATCAGCAATCTGCCCGGTCCGGGGCCAATCTCCAGAATCGACTGACCCGGCTCCAGTTGCATCCGCTGGAGTGTACGCTCGGTGCCGGCGATAAAATCGGCCAATCCACCTTCGAGCGTCCAGGCGAGTGCGGCTGGACAAGGCATGGCCCAGCGGCGACTCGCGGCACGCCAGGCAAAGGCGACCGCGACAAAACCGACAACTGCCGCGGCCAGGAGCCCCCAAAATGTTGTCATGCGATTTTCATCCGAGCGGAAACTGTAAAGCTGCCGTGAGTTAATCGGTCTTGGCAACGGGATCTTGGGCGGAGATCAGCTCGATTTCTTCCTGCGTAAGCGCCTTCGTCCAAAGGCTGGCCCGCTCGAGTTGTCCGGTGAACGGCCGCACCGCCTGGCCTCCGGCGGTCTCGGCGCCGATCAGGATCGGCTCGCGGTTCTGCGTCAGCGAACCCGAGGCTGGCACGCTAGCCATCTGCTTGCCATCGCAGAAGATTGTCAGCGACTTGCCGTCATAGCGGCCGACCAGATCATGCCACGCCGAGGCGTTGATCTCGCTCACGGGAAACGACACCTGGAAGAAACCCTGGTCGGTGTGAATCTCAAAGCCCAGGTCGTCTCCCTTGGTTCCCGGCAGGTCGACACCAAATAGGTTGAAGTTGGTTTCGTCGTGTGAGCCCCGTTTAGCGAATAATCCGTGCGACCAATTGCCGCCCGCCGCTTTGGCCCGCAAATACACGGTGATCGCCTCGCCCAGCGGATTCCAGTCGCCTGCGTCAAACCAGCCGCTCTGGACGTCGGCAGACGACCCGCTCGGCCTCACGTCGCCGTGCACGGTTAGTGGTGGCTGATGCGTCTCGACGCGATCGCCGAACTGGTAGTCGAGGGCGGCGGTGGCAAACAGCAGCTCATGCGGCGATGCTGATGGGATACGCGGCAGTGTCTTGAGCCGCAAATTGCGAAACTGCGCCTTCATCGGCGGGCCGGTATGCAATTGCATTGCCAGCACGCCGCCGGGCTCGAACTGCTGCGGATCATCGTCGATACACTCGGCCACCCGTTTGCCGTTGATGGCGAGAGAAAGCTTGTTGCCGTCAGCAATCAAGTGGTATTGGTGCCACTCGTCGAGCGTGAAGTCACGAGCGCCTGCCTCCATCGTGAGCGGCTGCACGTGCCGTTTTCCCAGCGCGTCGAACCGGCTGCGCTCGCCTTCGAGCGCCAGATCGTGACGTCCGAACTCGTCATACAGCCGTACTTTCCACGGCTGGCCGAAGTTGTTGTCCACCTGGTAGCCGGCTACGTCGCCGTTTGGCAATCGTCGGCTGCGGAACTGAAATCCGCCGTTCGTATTCGGCGTGGTCAATCCGGTCAGGCGAAAGTCGAGTTTCAGTTCGAAGTTCTCAACGAGTCCGCCCTGATAGACCAGGTATTGATTCATTGGCGCGTCGTGTTCTTGCGTGATCGTGCCGGTAATCGCTTCGTCCTCGACCGTCCAGTAGCTCATGTCCTGGCCCTGCCAGCCGGCGAGCGTGCGGCCGTCGAAGATCGATACGAAGCCGGTACCGTCGGCTGCCTCAGTGAGCGATCCCCTGAGCGTCAGCAAGATTCCCAAAACCAAGTAAACGAGCGACTTGCGATTCATCAGAGTTCTCTGCCTTACCGGCTTGCCTGCTTCAACGATGCGGCACTCAGCCTAATCGCCCCGCCTGCTGCACACAACAACCAAGCGCCTTGCCAGGGTGGACATCAAGTCAACCGAACCCTGGTTGACTCAGCACGTCATTGGAGCGAAGCTGAGCGCCAGCCGGAAAGCACCGTCACGCGAAGCCTCCACTGCTTTCCTCCAACTGCTCCAAAGGTGTCAAGATGCGATCGTGTTCCAACCTGATCCTGGCGATCCTGCTTCTCTCGTCGCCGATGGCGTCTGCCCAACACGGTGGTGTCAAGCCCAGCGAGCCAATGCCGCCCTTGATGAAAGGGCTGGGATCAGTTGACCACAAGATCACGACCGCGGATCCCATGGCCCAGGCCTACTTCAATCAGGGCTTGCGGCTGATGTATGCCTTTAATCATGAGGAAGCCGTCCGGGCGTTTCGCGCGGCCGAAACAATCGATCCCGATTGTGCAATGGCCCAGTGGGGGATCGCCCTGGCTCTGGGACCGAACTACAACCTGGCTGCCGATCCCGAGAAAGCGGAGGCCACGATCGCGGCCCTCCGCAAGGCTCAGCAACTCGTCAAGGAAGGCACTCCGCAGGAACAAGACTACGTGGCAGCCCTCGCCCATCGCTATTCTGATGACCCGAATGTGGATCGCAAGCCATTCGACGAAGCCTACGCCAACGCCATGTGCGAGCTGGTAGTGAAGTACCCGGATGACCTCGATGCGGCGACGCTGGCAGCCGAATCGCTGATGCAACTACGCCCCTGGGATTTGTGGACGGCCGATGGCAGTACTCCGATGCCGCGCACCTTGGAGATCGTCGAGCGGCTCGAAAAAGTACTCGAGCGAAATCCCTCACACACCGGCGCCAATCACTACCACATTCATGCCTGCGAAGCGTCGCAGCATCCCGAGCGGGCGCTGGAAAGTGCCCGGCGCCTGGGCAAACTGGCGCCGGGCGCCGGTCACCTGGTGCACATGCCGTCGCACATCTTCTTTCGGCTTGGCTTGTATGAAGACGCAACCGAGTCGAATCGCGAGGCGGTCAAAGTCGACGAAGCATACATCGCCGCGCAGAAGCCGACGGGCCCCTATTCCATGATGTATTACCCGCACAACATTCACTTTCTGTGGGCGGCTGCCACGATGGAAGGCCGCAGCGCCGAAGCACTAGCGGCTGCGAGTCGCATGTCGGAGAAGCTTTCGCCCGAGATGGTCAAGGTCATGGCCGAGGTGGAGTACTTCCTGCCAGTAAAGTGGTACGCGCTGACTCGATTCGGAAAGCACGACGAGATGTTGGCCGAGACTACCGCTCCGCCGGAAGAGTTGACGTTTGCACGTGGCATGTGGCACTATGCGCGGGGAAGTGCCTATTGCGGGAAAGGTATGACCGCCGATGCCGAGTCGGAACTGGCTGCCCTCGAGAGATCGCTCGCCGCCACGCCTCAGGACAAGTTGCTGATGCGACACTCGGCGGCTCGCCTGCTTAGCGTCGCTCAGCATGATCTTGCGGCCTGCATCGCCAGTGCGGCCGGTAAGAGCGAAATGGCAATTGCTAACCTGAGGACCGCTGTGCTCCTGCAGGATCACCTGCTCTATGACGAACCGCCGCCGTGGCACTATTCCGAGCGAGAACAGTTGGCGAAAGCCTTACTCGCCACCGGCAAGTCTGAAGAAGCCGAGAAGGTTCTGGGCGAAGACCTGCTGCGCAACCCCAATAGCGGCTGGTCGCTCGTGTTGCTGGAGAAGTGCCTCCGCGCACAGAACAAAGCTGTGGAAGCGGATGCCGCGACCGAGAAGTTTAAGGCGGCCTGGCGCCGCGCAGATGTTGAGCTGATGAAGTAGCGGTCAGCGCGGCTAAGCGGCCTTGATGAGCGTCTCGCTAGGCATGATCGGCACGGCAACCGTCGCCACGGCGTCCGGCTGAAGCATAAGTGCGGTCACGACGATTTCCGTCTCGATCTCGAAGAACATCGCCACCTGGCGAAGGCTGCAGTCGCGTAGTGCGGATATCAATCGCAACGCGGAAGCGCGTGCTTCCAAGGTTTCGAAATCGCAGAGCAATTGCGAGATCGCCTGCGACTCGAATCGCTCAGATCTGCGCACTTGCGTTATAGGTCCCGCCAGCCGAACCGACTCGCCGCCGGATTTCTGGCAATGTTCTCGCCACCTGCTAGCCGGTGAACCTGATTTCTTTTGGTTGCTATTCACGTTGGTCGCTAGCACCCGCATTTCGCCTGAGGATAAGGACGCCTGACGCGTATTTTATCGACCGGAGTGGAATTGGCCCGTGAGCATAAAGGCCTAGTGTGTAAGGATTTCGGCTTGCGCACGAAGTGTTTGTCGGCAACCTGACGAATTTGCAGAACCTGCGAGTCCGGCGAACTTCTAGGGAGATTCCGCGTCCGCTGGCGCTAGATTCCAATAAATCCGCACGTTCTTCGTGGCCCTCCCAACGGCGACTATATCTGGCCTGCTGTCACCGTTAAGGTCGCCCACGGCGAGGTCTTCGATGGCCACTCCGCCAGGATCGACCAATTGCTTGCTCCACGTGACATCAATCGCTGCATCGCCCGCAGCTACCGCGCCATTGTGGGGGTCGTAGATCCTCAGTCCGCAGCGATGCTCAGCGTCGAGGTTGTCGCGAACTCCGATGATCAACTCCTGGTCGGCGTCACCATCCAAATCCGCACACCACACAGCGTGCCCCCATTTGAGCTGTTCGTCGATCACATCGCGTTTCCAAAGCTCGTTGCTCGCCGCGCCGCTGTCAGGGGACGTATAAACCACGACCTGAAAGCCATGCCAGGGCTCAATCGTGGCCAGATAATCGCGACCATCGGCAAGGTGTCCTAACTTGATCTCGCTCGCGCCGCGGTTGGGCGATGTTTCCTGGTTGCCCAAGCCGATCAGCTTTCGCTTCCATCTGCCGGCGGCTTCTTGTTCCAGCAGGCTGATACCCTCGAAACTGGCCACGAGCAGATCGAGCAGCCCGTCATGATTCATGTCTGCCGGCCAAAAGTTATGCGCAACGTGCAGCTCTTCGTTGATAACTGTCGGCGTCCAGGGGCCCTTCACGGGATTCTCCGGAATCTTGTAGGATAGAATCCGCAGCGGGGCCTCGTTGAAGTTCGGTGCGGTTGAGCCATGCCCAAACAGCGGCGCCACCAGCAACTCCGGTCGTGAGTCGCCGTCGAGCGCCGCAAAGCGAATTCGGTGAATCGTCGGCTCCGTGCCGATCTCATGAAGCGACCACGTGTCGCCCTCGAACCCCCGCGTGAGCCACTGGAGCGTGCCGCTGGTTCGCGTGTCCGAGGGACGCCAGTCGGCAGCCAGGGCGAAATCGATCCGTCCGTCGCCGTCGATGTCGGCCGGCGCAAGCGAGACGTTATCACGCTTGGTAAGTCCGTCGATGATCGTGTGCATTTCCCAGGAAGGATTCTCGAACCACACGATACGGTCGCTGTCGACTACGACGATGTCCGGCTTGCCGTCTTCGCTGACGTCCACGAGCTGCACCGCGTAACCCACGGTCAGGCGGCTGGAAATCTCCTGGACGCGAAAGTCAGTTTCGGCAAACGCAATCTGGGAAACCATCGACAAGGTCAGGCAAGCAAACGAGTGGCGCAGCATCGACATGATTCTCCTGAAAATAGGCGACCCGCGTCAGCGAGTAGACCTCAGCCGGCGACCGTTTGCAAGCGATGAGCGTGAGTCGCTTGGAAGGCGACTGCTGGCGCGATATTATAAGCAGCCGCAACGGCTGGAACGACAGCGAACTGGCATGTCGCGAACTGGATGATTTCTTCGAACCTCACGCACGAGAATCGTGGAGCTTGAAATGCAACGACAACTCTTGACGGGCATGATGGCCCTCGCGGCCCTGGTGGCGGTTTGTCCCACAGCCTCGGCACAGCGCAGCGCTGGCAGCAAAATCATGGGTACCGCTTACGAGTATCCCTATTTCTACCGGTCGGCGGGAGCCTATCAGGACACTGCCTACCAGCATGCCGACGTGCTGCGCGAGAGCGTGAGCTATGGCGAGCCGATTCCGGCCGCAGTGGCCACGGAGCACACGTCCGCGATTCGCGCCAGCATCGAAGCTGCCAACAAGAAATATGCCGCGCTTCGTAAACTGGCCGGCAATCACAAAGAAGCCAATACCCAGCTTGACGCGATCGATGCCCACCACAAGGCGGCCCTGTCGCACGTCGACAAAATCGAAAAGCACGTGGCCAGCGGCAAGGGTGATCCGGCCGCGGTTGGCGATGCAGCTCATGCCGCCGCCGCCGCGCTAAAAAGCGCGCAGGCCGAGCACGAAAAGCTGATGCAGCACTTCGCCAAGCCGGCTTCCAAGTAAGTCGCCGAAGCACATCGCACAATAACACAACAGGACCGCCGCGGTCCGGGATTTCACGCATGAGGTCGATCGGCTTCGTCGTGGTTCGCACTGCGGTGGTTCTGTGGGCTTCCCCCTGGACGTTCGTGGGGCTCGCGCTGGGCCTCGTCGGCGTACTCACCGGCGGCGGCGCTCGTCGGGGTCCTGGAATCGTTGAGTTTCATGGTGGCGCGGTGCGATGGCTCCTGCTGCGCATGCCTGCCGAGCCGTTCGCCATGACGCTCGGGCACACGGTGCTTGGACTCACGGAAGCGTCGCTTGATATCGCCCAGCCGCATGAACTCGTTCACGTCCGCCAATACGAACGCTGGGGGCCGCTGTTCATTCCCGCGTATCTGGGCTGTTGGTTCGTGCTGTGGCTCAAGGGCAAAGACGGGTATCGCGACAATCCGTTCGAGCGGGAAGCCTACGATCGGCACCCGTGAAACTCGGGCCAGGCCCGGGAGCGGGAAGGCGTTTACTGATCGACGAACGCGGTTCCGACGAACTGCCCGCCGCTCACGAACCAGCCTTCTCCGCAAGCCTGGCACCAAAGGATCTTTGTGCGGATGCGGATCGAATAGCCCTTCTTACTGGGGATCGAGAGTTCGACCTCGCCCGGAGTAAGCGGCACGTTGTGCAGCAGGCCCACGCCCACCGAGGAAATCTCTCGCGTGAACGCGACGCACGGTGTTTCGCCGCCTGTGTTCATCTCGATCTTGCGGAAGAACGGGTAGCGAGTTTCCGAACGACGGTCCTTGCGCACATCCTGATGCGCCTCCACGATTAACTCGTGGATGCCCATTCCGCTTCGCGGAATTTCTTGCAGCATTCGTTCCATACTAGAACCACGTGTCTGCAGAACTAGACCAATTGGCCCCGTCACAGAAAGCATAGCTTCGGCGGTGTACACATCGGGCGAACAGCTTCGGATCGCGCATGCTGGCATAACTCGAACCACGAGAATTCACCGTGAATGGCCAGTGGTGCCGAATGTTCGGACTGTAGCGGCGTGACGGGGTCAGTCGCCTCCGCACCCACCACATCCTCCACCTCCACAACCCCCTCCTCCGCCGCACCCGCCGCCACTTCCGCCGCAGCCACCCCCTCCACCTGTGAATGTCCCGCATCCGCCTCCGTAGAATCGCTCACGCTGTTCAAGCGCCGTGGCCGCAGTGACTGGCATCACGAGTCGGCAGCCCCAAAGTCCCAGGGCCATCGCCAGCAACTGTGGCGAAAGATCGGTGGAGTTGAGCCGAGCTGCATCCTCCAGCGGAGCGTGCTGATGAATCAGCCGCGTCAGATAGCGATTGCCAAACGCGGTTCGAAACAGCGGCCGCAAGAATATCACGCAGGCCACGATCGCGAGAGCCACCGTCGCAATCACGAGAAATGCAACTGGTCGGCCCCGGCTGATTCCGACCTGCATTTTGCCGATGGCGAACAGCACCAAACCGGCAACGATTGCCAGTGGCAGCCAACGGCCAATCAGGCTTGCGGTATAGTTCGTCAGCAGGCCCTGCTCACACAGTTGCTTGTGCATTGACTTCAACTGCGGCTGGACTGCTTGGTGGATTTCCCGGAGCGACACCTCGCTTTTCTCACCGAACAAGTCGACCACCGCTTGCTCGAGCGGATGCTCTCCGGCCTGGGAGCACGCGACGAGCCGGAACCGGGGCGGGTTGTGTCCCGCTAGATCCAGGCAGCCAGCCTTCGTCAGGCGAACCGCCGCCGCGTTTACCGTGCGGCCGGCTCCGCCCGAGAGATATGCCGTCTCGTATCCATCGAGTGTCGTCGGTTCGCGCATGGGACTTCCCTGTCGGGCGAGAATTCGCAGCAGCCATCCGCCTAGCAGCACCAGTGCGGCTAGACCTGCGAAGAGCTTCAAGAAATCAGGCCCGGCGAGTTCATAGGGGTGCGTCATCGCGAGTGCAGGCAGCGGCACGCCGAGGAGTAGAATTGCGCCGAACCAGGCAGATTTGTTGAGTAATCGACAGTCCGGCTTGGACACGAGCCAGAATCGCCGGCGATCAATGACTTGAGTTTTGGCTTGCGACGTGAATCTCGTCTTGGCGTCCGGCCAGATGTCCGCGGGCGGTTTTTCGCCGAAGACGTCTTCATAACTGCCAAGTGTTCGCTGGTACATCTCGCGGTGCTTGTCGTATTCCGCGGTGCCGCCGCGCGAGGGCTCGTGATGTAAGGGGCGACGGAGAATATCGCCGCAGAGACGCTCCCAATAGGAACGCGTATAGATCAGATGCAGATGCCAAACTTCGTCGACGACTTCCGACGGACAAACGTCATGCCCGGTCGTGCATGCCAGCAGGACAAAGCGGCGATACTCTTCGATTGCCCGGACAGTGAAGTCTGCCGTCCAATGTTGCTCTGCGAGCAGCCGTTTCTCAAATGGCCGCGAATCGCCCGCCGCGGTGAACTCAAACCTTCGTAGCCTCTCGTACAATCCCGTTTGCTTTTCGTTCATGGGCACCTCACTGATTGTGGTTGGTTAGCCCATCTCCATTCTAATCAAGGCGCGAACGCAAATCGCGAAAACGCCATGTTAGGCATCAATTACGACAAGATCGCCGGGCCGAAGTGTTTGGTGCGCAATGAACTCCGCACATCGACCGTGTTGAAGTCGCATTAGCCCGCATTTCCCAGATGACCTCTCGATCTTCGGCACATGATTTGCGCCAGACCCTGGAAAACCAGGGGTATTCTGCCGTTTCATGTCGAACTGACCGAGGAACCCGATGGGTGACTG
>Ga0169931_10005491_pt1 | contig 19325 bp, 13 predicted proteins | sample Kivu_15m_20L_FD_129675 | JGI IMG/M metagenome (GOLD analysis project Ga0169931, IMG submission 129675) | Freshwater microbial communities from Lake Kivu, Western Province, Rwanda to study Microbial Dark Matter (Phase II) - Kivu_15m_20L... | ecosystem: Environmental > Aquatic > Freshwater > Lake... | reverse complement strand
GGTTCGACCTTTGTGAATAAATGCGTCCGTGATCCCGGGGTGGCGCGGCCGAAACGCTGCGCGTATTTCGGCCGCTCTACCCCGGGCTGGAGGCTTTAAGGCCGTTGGCCTAAAGAGCCGTGTGCTTGTGGTGCGCGGACGCGAGTTGCACCACGCCCTTCGCAGAGCCACAGGGACGTGCCGCCCTGAGTTGACTTTTATCCCGGAGGGATAACAGAAATTAGCCGGGGGTTGAGCGACAGCGACACCCCCGGTCAAGACGCACAAAGAATCCTCTTCATCCTGGAGGGATGACAGACGAGGCGGTCTCCGATGGGGTTGATGCGACGATTCAAACACGGACGCCCGGTGGTGGGCATCGATAATTTGCGTTGTATTTTTCGAAACTCGAAACTCGCTCGTCTGGCATCCCTCCGGGATGCGAAATTTTACTGCGTCTTGATCCAGGGGTATCGTCGCGTTGCTCCTCAACCCCCGGCTAATATCTTTCATCCCTCCGGGATCAAGAGGCGATGGGCGGTTTGACTTTGATAGTCTTGTTTCCCTCGTTAAACGGGGCTTTACGCAAGCCCCGGCGCTGCGCGAAAACATTAGAATTGCGAGCAGTGGAGCAGTAGAAAAACAATAAAAAAGAGAGGGCTGCCTTTGAAGCATCAAAGTACTCCCGTGAATTTGCAAAGGGCGACAGTTGTGAATGAAAATTTGACGCAAAACGAGCAGGCGATTTTGTTGTTGAATGCCGGTTCGAGCAGCCTGAAATGCGACCTGTTCAGCGCTGCCAGCGGCGAGCGGCTGGTCGCGGCACAGGCTGATTGGGCGAGCGATACGACCCGCTGGCGAGTGAAACGCTTCTCCGCCAGTGGAGCCAGCGACTCGGGTTGGCGGCCGGTCGCTTGGTCGGGACCAGTTGCTGCGGTGAGCGAATTACTGGGGGAGCTGCGGCGTCTGGGATTCCGGCCCGAATTGGATTTGGCAGCGGTCGGTCATCGCGTTGTTCACGGCGGTGATTTTTGTGAAGCAACGCGAATAGATTCTGAAATTCAGTCACAAATCAGTCGCTTGACCGAACTCGCGCCGCTGCACAACACGCCCTGCCTGGAGGCGCTGCACGCGGTTCAGCAGCAGCTGCCCGGGGTGACGCAGATCGCCGTCTTCGATAGCGGCTTCCATGCGACTCTTCCCGAAGAAGTTCGCGCTTATCCCCTCCCCTATCACTGGAACACCGAGTGGCGAATCCGCCGCTATGGCTTTCATGGATTGAGCAGCGCTTGGTGCAGTCGCCGGGCCGAAGAGTTACTGGCAGCACGCGAGGCGACCACTTCGCGGCGCCAGAACGGACCGCGGAAAATCGTGATTTGTCACTTGGGACATGGCTGTTCGGCAACGGCCGTTCGGGGTGGAGTGAGCGTCGACACAACGATGGGGTTCACGCCGCTGGAAGGGCTGATGATGGCCACTCGCTGCGGTTCGATCGACCCCGGAATCGTCCCCTACGTCCAGACGCAATACGGATTATCAACTACCGAGTGCGAAGAAATTCTCAACCGAAAATCGGGGCTGGCGGCGGTCTCCGGGCTCTCAGCTGACATGCGCGAGCTGCTCGCAGCCGCCTCCTCGGGCCACGCGCGAGCCGCTTTGGCGATCGCCATGTATGTCCACCGAATTCGCGGAGCGATCGGCAGTCTGGCGGCGACGCTCGGGGGGATCGATGCGCTGGTTTTTACCGCCGGTGTCGGCGAAAACTCACCGCAAATTCGCGAACAGGTTTGCGAGCGACTGGAGTTCCTTGGGCTGCGATTGGACAGAGAGGCGAACGCAAAGTGCACGCCCGACGCCGATATCGCAACAGAAGCTTCCCCGGCTCGGATCCTCGTGCAGCAAACGAGGGAAGAACTCGAAATGCTCCGGCAAGTACGGATGCTGTTGGGAGCGGAAGAGGCGAAACACAGAGGACGGAGAGGGGGAGAGAGGATTTAGTTGATGGTTGGTAGTTGTTAGTTGGGAATTGGCTTTTCTTTGGCTGTTCTTGTCCCAAGCGTCCCATGAGTCCCATGAGTCCCAAAAGTCCCAAAAGTCCCATGAATTTAAGTTATCCCGCGCTGCCGGTGGGTGCGCCCCGCGGTTGAAATTACTTTTCAGACAAACCTACTGGCGCGGTGGCGACCCACCCTACTTTTTCATTGGTGCTGATTAGTGGTTCCCCTCTTCTCCCGGCGCATAAAAAAACCGCAAGGCCTTGCGGCTATGCGGCAAAAATCCAGCGAATTCGCAGCGATGGGAGCTGCTGGGAGAAAAGCGTGAGTCGAGCGTGCTCTGCACAAGCCCTTGGTGACTCAGGCCAACCCGAATTAATGGTCCCTCAGCCGTATTCGCTAGAGATATTTAAATTGTAGTACTTAGAATCCGAAAGCAGCAGGCCTACTTTCACCGATTCCTGAAATCCTCATCGGAACTTAAAGACAAGGGTGATTAAGTTTTTTTCAAAAACCCTGTCTCGCATCCCGATTTTTGGACTTGTTATTCACCGCGATTCGCTCAAAAAAGAGAAGTCTTCAAAAATTTTACAAAGCTTGCGGATTTAAGCACGAATCGCTGTTTGAATCTGTCGATACTCCGAGCGACTTTTTTGCTTCCGAACTCCTGAGAGACCGAAATGTACCGCGCGACGCTTTTGACCGCCTGCAGCTTCCTTGCCTTGCTTCTTAGTACTCAATCGACCGGACTGTGGGCTCAGGATCCGGCGCCCTCAAAAGCTCCGCCCGCAGCAAACCAACTCGAGTCCGGACTGGAGTCAGCTCAAAAGTCGGCTGCCCAAGTCGGCGAAAAACTGAGCGAAGGGGCTCAGGAAATTGGCGACAAGCTGAACCAAAGCTCGACCGTACAAGAGGCCTCGGCCTCCGTCCTGAAACCGATCTACCAGCTTTCGCAGTACATGGCTCATCCCTGGTTTTACTGGATTGCCTTTGCCCTGATGGTGGCCGGTGTCGTTAGTTTCGCAGGCCAGATTGTGCTGACCAAACTGCTGTTGCTATTCAGCCTGCATCTCAACTTCAAAGAGATCCTTGGCGATCTGCTTGGCCTGGTGATCAGCCTGATCGGGTTGGTGCTGACGACTCAAGCCGCGACAGAAAACTCGACTTTCACGAGCAGTCCCGCAGCGGTCCTCTCGGCAGCCATTGTTGGCGCGATAGCCGGCTTGTTGTTCTACATCTGGGGCCAGGGCACCGAATTTGCGGCCGCACGCCGCAATCGAGTGCCGCCCAAAAACGATTCCAACACCGATCGCCGCTAGTCGGAAATTCTTATGAGGTCGGGTCCACGTAGGGTGGGTCGCCACCGCGCGAAGGAGGCAGCGTTCAACGCCAACTCAAACGCGGGGCGCACCCACCGGCGGCGCGGGATGACTTAGGTTCATGGGACGACTGGGACTCGTGGGACTTTTGGGAAGCTTGGGACAAAAACAGCCAAAGAAAAGCCCATTCCCCACCGGCAACTATCAACTACCAACTACTTCCTTTTTCTTCCTCTGCTCCTGCTCTGCGTCCTCTGTGTTTCAACCGGTTTTCCCGCCTACAGCACGCCGTACAGAACACCGGCGACGCAGGCTGTCATGCAGCAGGCGATCATTCCGCCGAGCATGGCCCGCAGGCCGAGTTGAGCCAGGTCGCCTCGCCGCTCCGGCGCCAGCGCACCGATGCCGCCGATTTGAATGCCTATCGAGGCGAAGTTTGAGAAGCCGCAAAGGGCGTAGGTCAGAATCACTTGGGTGCGTTCGGAGAGTTGCACGGGTGCGTTCGCTCCCTGGCTCTTCATTTGGCCCATGATGTCGATCAGGTCGAGGTAAGCAACAAATTCGTTGACAACCATCTTCGTCCCGAGAATCTCGCCAGACTTGTAGCACTCGCTAGGGGCGATTCCCATCAGCCACGCCAGAGGGGCAAAGAGGAACGAGAAGATGCCTTTGATGGTCCAGTGAAAGTCGACTTGGCTTTCCTTTCCAGTCACACTGTTGACGATCGCTTGCGCGACTTCGCCGACTCCCCAAAGAATCGCATCGATCAAGGCAATCAAGGCGAGGAAGGCGATCAGCATGGCGATCACGTTGATTGCCAGTTTCATTCCATCGCTCGCTCCTTGAGCCGCTGCGTCGATAATATTCACCGCTTGATCATCACGTGGCATCTCAACGGTCCCCATTGTCAGTGGCTTTTCCGTTTCAGGCTGGAGAATTTTTGAAATCACCAGCGCCGCTGGGGCTGAGATAATCGAAGCCGTTAGCAAATGGCCGGCGCTGATTCCGAGCGAGGCAAAGACGGCCATCAGGCTGCCGCTGATTGTCGCAAAGCCGCCGAGCATCAGGCAGTTCAGCTCGCTGCGGGTCATCGATCCGACGAACGGCTTGATCACGAGTGGGGCTTCGGTTTGCCCAATCAAGACGTTGGCTGCGGCGGCGAGACTCTCTGCACCGCTGGTTCCCAGCAGCCGCTGCATTACCCAAGCCATCCCCTGGACGACCCAGCGCATCACACCGATGTAATAGAGCACTGACATCAGGGCTCCAAAAAAGATCACAGTTGGAATCACGCCGAAGGTAAAAGCTTTAAGCAGCAGCAGCGGGTCGTGTTTGTCGGTCGGGCCGGGGTTCAGCCGAAACACAAAGCTCGTGCCGGCCTCGACGCAGTTCTTAATCAGCGAGAAAAACTGCTCGACGCCGTAGAACAGGACGCCGCGGGGAAAGCGGGGCAGAACGGGCGGTTGACCGGCGATCAAAAGCCCCGCCGCATCGGCCGACTCGCTGGACGAGCCGACAGCCTCTCGCCAGCTTTGCAGATTGCTTGCGGGCCGCTCGGACTTGGCAGTCAAGTTGGTGATGTAGGCGTCGACTGCTGGAGCTTGCTCGGGATACTGAGTCACAAACGCTTCGAGATCCGAGAGCGAGCGGAGTTCGCTGCGAGCAGAGGGGAACGTCCACGTCTGTGAGTTGAACAGCACCGCGGCGATGACCAGCTGCATCAGGAGTCCGGTCAGGACCAACCGCCAGTTGACCTGCGAACGCGCCGATCCCATCAGCCAAGCGAGCAAGATAAGCAGGCCAAGGCCGAGCAGGCTGACGAGGTTCAAGCTGGAGAAGCCGCCCGCGGCCAGTCCCGAAACCAATCCTTGGGTCAATAACATGATTTGAATTTCCAATTTCCAGTCAGCATTGAAAAGAGAGTTATTCGCCGTCACTCGGGCCGGGGCTCGCGTCCAGCGGTCGGATTACGGGGATGCCCCGATCATCGGCTTGGAGCGGAGGTAGATCGAAAGACCGCGTGCGTTCCGAAAGAAAAATCTCGTCCATTTCGGTTTCATCCACATCGCGACGCAGCAGCAGATAAACCGCGCTGGCGAGGCTCCAGAATTGGCCAAACAGGAACGCGACGGCCAGCGTCGAGACCATGCCATTCCAGAAGCGAATCAGGCTGCGCGCGATGCTCAGCGTGCCAGACTCGTTTGCAGGTTGGCTTTCTACCGGAGCCGGATCGCCCATCAAGGTGACTGGCCCGGGGACGACGGCCTGGGTGTTGACCAGGTTGTCGGCCGAGAGCTGCTCAATCCGCTCGCCCGAAGCGACATTCGCGCCCCAAGATGCCGACCAATAGCCAAGCTGAATCGTGCTCGTGGCCAGTTGGGAAACTACCGCCCAGCAAAGTCCGCCGAACAGCAAGCAGACCAAAGCGTAGAACGCATAATTCAGCGGGCGCTGCAGCACATAGGCCGATGCGCGCGTGATCGCATCGAGCGAGTTCTGGTTCTCGGCGCTAATCGAGCAGATGATCAGTGGCCAGCCGAACATCCAAGCGAAGAGCAACAAGGCCGCCAAGCCACTGCATCCCAGCACGATGAACCAGAGCAATCCACCGACGATCGCACCCCAGTCGGTGGTCAGAAGCAAACCGATGAGGGCTGGCGGAACGCAAAGCAGAGCGAGTCCCATCAGCGGCAACAGGAGCGCCACGACAGCCGTGGCCATTTTGCCTCCGAAGAGAAACTCAAAGGCCTGATCAAGTCCCGCCGACTCATCGCGCGTCAAGCGAAGCAAACAGATGCGGGTGATCCCGCAGCCGATCACGCTCCAGACGAAGATCGTCCAGATTGTCCCGAGCAGCAGGTAACTGAACTTGCGAAAATTCATCTGCGGATCGAACAGACGCCGCACGGGCTCGACGAATTTCTGGAATGCCAACTGGGGACCGCTGAAGCGCACGCCCCAGAGTTGGACAAACTCCGGCGCGTCGCGGGTCGCTTCGAAGTAGCCGCGGTAGGGGCTGCGGCGTTCGATCACAAACTCATTGAACTGCGGGTCGCGGAGGATTTCGTTTTCCTGCCGGACGCTGCGGTTGACGAAGACCGTTTCAAACGCGAGCCAGCCGAGCGGGACGAGGACAACGCCGGTTAAGGCGAGCGTCCAGACGGAAAAGCTGGCGGCCAGCGGCAGCGTGCGAAGGATGATCAGCCACGGAAAGACTTCTTTCCAAGCGATGGACTTCACAGGAGGAGCAGGTGTCATGATGCGGGCATCCAGCCAAAGGAAAGAGACGAGAGGGCCCGCATTATAGGTCGGGCATTGGGCTGGTTAAAGCATGATAGGGGCCTGCGCTGGGCGCGGGTCTGGGCTGTGCTCGGCGGGGGTCTCCCGACCTCGCCCCCGGTGGGTTTGGGTTTTATCCCGGAGGGATAACAGAAATTAGCCGGGGGTTGAGCGATAGCGACACCCCCGGCTCACGAACGCGCGATGAATCTCCTTCATCCCGGAGGGATGACAGACGAGTCGGTCTCCAGCGGGGGTGATGTGACTATTCAAACACGGACGCGCGGTGTTGGCTGTGGGAAATGTGCGTCGTGTTTTTCGGAACTTGAAACTCTTTCATCTGGCATCCCTCCGGGATGCAGAATTTCGTTTTATCTTGATCCGGGGGTGTCGTCGCGTTGCTCCTCAACCCCCGGCTAATGTCTGTGACCCCTCCGGGGTCAAGAGGATTCTGGTTCATGCTTTATCCCGGAGGGATAACAAAAATTAGCCGGGGGTTGAGCGATAGCGACACCCCCGGATTGCTTAATAGTTTGCGTTCTCTTCCTCAGCCCGATCCTCGCGCCAGCCATCCAAGCAAAGCTTTCAGAGACGCACCACCCGAGCGCAGCTTCGCGCAAAGCCGCCAGCTCAACCACCCCGCAGCTTAATCGTCGTCTCGATCATGCTCCGGCGACTCTCCGCCAGCTGGATCTTCCCAAGGCAAACCATAGGCTTCGCCTAGCCAATTCCCGAGGTCGACTTGTTGGCAGCGGTCGCTGCAGAAGGGCACAAGTTTCGGGTCGCGGACTTGATACGACTTGCCGCACATCGCACAGCGGCGCGTCGAACTCCGCGGCGGACTGTTGGCTTGAGCTGAACTCTCAGGAGCGAGATTCGTAGTCACCGGTTTCGATTCCGATTTGGGGGATTCATGCAACATTTGGAAAGCGACTCCTCTGCCGGGCAAAGTCCAATCGCAAAGAACGAAATTCAATCGAACGCTATTTCACTGGGTAGGCGGTTACCACGTACTTGCCGTCTTCGAGGACCAGCCTCACGCGATTGACCTTGGGAAAATTGTTTCGCATTCCGCTGCGGCCACCTTCATAGCCAATCGCGCGGTCGAAGCGGATTGTGTACTCGGTTCGATTGCCATCGGATTGCTTGCTGACTTGCCGCGAGTTTTGCTTGATCATTTGATAAGCGTCGTCGAGCAGTTTGAGAATCTCATCTCGCGAGCCATTGAAAACGCCATGTTGCGGCCGACCCGGCTCGTCCTTGGAGTGGCGCATCACATGCTCGACGCGATGCTCGCCGGAAGGGCCGGGAGAGTAAACCAGTCCCGCGGGCGATTCGAGGTCGCCCTTCCCCAGCTTTTTCAACTCGAACTTGAGCGGCGCGGTTTTGCCGGCTGGAGTCGGTTTCTTGGCAGGGACCGCGAAAGGGTCTGGTTTGCTGGGAGAATTGGTCGCGGCGGAAGGCGCGGGGTCTTTCCGGTCGGTTTTAGCCGGCGCGAGTTCGGGCAACGCTTCGGGGGATGTTTCGCTTGAGGTTCTTTCGGTTGGATCGGATTCAGTTGGACGCGATTGGCTGGGAGCTGAGTCGGCCGTTGGACTTTCCGGCTGAGTTGTCCCTGCGCTCTCGGTCAAAGAGGGGAGGGAAACGCCCCACCAGCGTTCCAGCGTAGGCCGCGCCAGCACGTAGCCGATCACGGCAGCGAACAGGATGATCGCCAGGATCTTGTTCCACGGAATTTGATTGCGCGGTCGTTTCATGCGGGCGAGAATGGGTGATGGGATTCGGCGATGATGCGGGGAATCGCCGGCTCGAACATCATATCGAGTCAAAAGGGCCGGGGGGAGGGAAGATTAGAGAGCGCTAGGCGGTTTGGCCGAGGTGTGCCGGGATCCGCATGCGAATGTTTCAATTTGTAACGCGGGCTTTCGTTGTCACGTGTGGCCGGCAATCTTGTCAGCCGGGTCTTCGCGCCAGCCCCCGGTTGGGAAGCTATGCGTGGTTTGCCTTTAGCCGACAAGTCATGGCTCCACTGACGCGAGGTCGGTGGTGGCCCAATCTTCTTCGTTGGTGCGTTTGTAGCCGACAAGTCATCGCTCCACCGACACGAGGTCGGTGGTGGCGGATGATCTAGTAAAGGAACACCATCGCCACGGGCGGGAACCTCTGCTCAAAACCTACTCGCGTGCGCTTACGCGTACTCGCGGACGCGGCGGGCGATCGCTAGGCCGAGCGCATCGCGGACGGATTCGATCGTGACCCGATCAAAAATCTGCTGGAAGAATCCGGTAACGATCATCTGGATCGCTTCTTTCCGGGTGAAGCCACGCGAACGGGCGTAGAAAATCAGCTCTTCGTCGACGCGGCCCGAAGTCGAACCGTGCGTGCAGCGAACGTCGTCAGCTTCGATCTCCAAACCGGGAATCGAATCGGCTCGAGCCTTTTCCGAGAGCAGCAGGTTGTCGTTGCGCTGGTAGCCGTCGGTTTTCTGCGCACCTGGGTCGACTTTGATCATCCCGCGCCAAACCGTGCGCGATTGGTCCTGCAGAGCCGCCTTGTAGAGGAAGTCGCTGCGGCAGCTCGCCGCGCGGTGATGCTGAAGCGTGTGGTAAGAGAGGTGCTGCGTATTCTCGGTGAACATCGCGCCGTTGACTTGGCTTTCAGCGCCCACGCCGACCAGTTCAACGTGCTGATTGACCTTCGATAGCCGCGATCCCAGTGCTCCGATCGTCCACTGGATCGACGCATCGCGATCGACGAGTGCTTTTTGATGAGCGAAATGCCAGACGCCTTGGCCCCAGTCCTGCAGGGTGACAAACCGAAGTCGAGCCCGCGGGCCGACGATCAGCTCTGAGCCGCCGCAGTGGAAGCCGGTCGCCTTTTGATGGCTGCTGTTGTTTTCGGTCAGCAGCGTCGCTTCGGCTCCCTCTTCCAGAATCACCAGGAGGTGACTGACGTCGGCACCGCCGTCCGACAGTGCGTTTTGGATATGCAGCGGCCGATCGATGGTGACATTGCGGGGAACATAAAGCACAGTTCCCGACGCCCAGAAGGCGGCGTTCAAAGCTGCGAATCGATCGTGATTCGCGTTGAACGCTTTGGTCATGAAATGCGGGCGGAGCAGGCTTTCATGCGAGGCGAGAAATTTTCCGAGCGAGCCGAACAGCACACCTTTCGCGGCGAGCTTTTCGTCCAGCTTGGAAACGCGATTCTGCCCGTCCAGCGAAATGCTTTGACCAGCGAGATCAACACCTTCGGTTAGCAGCGCGGCCGGGATTTCACCGCCGGGATTGCCGCCGAGTTGAAATTTGTCCAGCTTCAACGCCCGAATGTCCGTTCGCATCCACTCTTCGTCGCGGGTCGTCGGCCACGGCATCGCTTCGAAGCGCTCCCAGGCAGAGCGTCGCAGCTGGTTGACCCAAGTCGGCTCTTCGCGGGTTCCGAGGAAACCGGAGAAACCACTGGCGTTAAATTGCGTCTTGTCGATTACTTGAGTCATGGCTCGCGTTGGTTCGAGAGAGTCGTGTGCGAATTGAATTTGATAACAGAGCTATAAAAAACGGAGGGGGCGGAGCAGGTGGGATGGGGTGGCACCGCTCCGGCAGCCCCTCGCTTGAATTAGACTGCGGCCAACAAAGGCTGACCGCGAATCTTTAGCCGACCGAGCCTTCCATTTGCAGTTGGATCAGTCGGTTGAGTTCGACTGCATATTCCATCGGAAGTTCCTTCACCAGCGGCTCGATAAAGCCGTTGACGATCATCGTGCTCGCTTCGGCTTCACTCAGCCCGCGGCTCATCAGATAGAACAGCTGCTCTTCGCCGATTCGCGAGACGCTCGCCTCGTGACCGATCGAAACGTCCTGCTCCATGATTTCGATGTACGGATAGGTATCGCTGCGGCTCGCTGGGTCGAGAATCAGTGCATCGCAAACGACGTTGCACTTTGAGTTGACCGCGCCGCGTTCGACGCGAGCGAGGCCGCGGTAGCTGCTGCGGCCGCCGTTCTTAGAGATCGACTTGGAGATAATCTGTCCGGTGGTGTTGGGGGCACAGTGAACCAGCTTGGCACCGGCGTCTTGGTGCTGGCCCTTTCCCGAGAAGGCGATCGAAAGGATCTCGCCGCGTGCTCCGGGCTCCATCATGTAGACGGCCGGATACTTCATCGTCAGTTGACTGCCGAGGTTGCCGTCAACCCATTCCATGACCGCGTCTTGGTAAGCGAAAGCTCGCTTGGTGACGAGGTTGTAGATGTTATTCGCCCAGTTTTGGATCGTGGTGTAGCGGCAGCGGCCGTTCTTCTTGACGATCACTTCGACAACAGCCGAGTGGAGGCTTTCCGAGGAGTACATCGGAGCCGTGCAGCCTTCGACGTAGTGAACTTGAGCTCCTTCGTCGACGATGATCAGGGTCCGTTCAAATTGGCCCATGTTCTCGGCGTTGATGCGGAAGTAGGCCTGCAGCGGGAATTCGATCTTCACGCCCTTGGGGATGTAGATGAACGAGCCACCGGACCAAACGGCGGAATTCAAGGCAGCGAACTTGTTGTCGTTCGAAGGAATGATCTTGCCGAAGTACTGGCGGAGGAGGTCGCTGTGCTCGCGAACGGCCGTGTCAGTGTCGGTGAAGATCACGCCCTTCTCGGCAAGGTCTTCCTTGAGCGAGCCGTAAACGACTTCGCTCTCGAACTGGGCCTTCACGCCGGCGAGGAACTTCCGTTCGGCTTCGGGGATGCCGAGCTTCTCAAACGTGTCTTTGATTTCCTGCGGAACTTCGTCCCAAGTCTTCCCCTGGCCGTTGGTCGGCTTGAGGTAGTAGTAAATGTCTTGGAAATCGAGGTCGATCGCCCCGCCCCACTTGGGCATTGGCTTGGAGAAAAAGATTTCCAGCGCCTCCAGTCGGAACTGTCGCATCCAGTCCGGTTCGTTTTTCATATCCGAGATCTGGTTGACGATTTCGGCATCGATGCCCTTGCGAGCCTTGAAGACGGCGTCGCTCTTGGTGCGAAAGTCGTACTTGTTGATCTCGTAGGTCGATTCTTCGGGGAGCAGTTCGGTAGTCATATCTTTTTCGATTGAAAATCGGGATGGTTGAATTGGTCGTGAGTTCAAAAACTAGACTTCGGCTAAAGCCTCTGGCGATGTCGCTTCGTCGTTGGCGGCGGCGGCATCGGGATATTGGCGACGAATTCTTTCGTAGCCACGGTTATGCAATTCGTCGGCCAGTTCCTTTCCACCGGTTTCGACGATTCGGCCGCCCATAATGACGTGGGTGTATTGCGGCGGGTTGTGTTCGAGCAACTTGTCGTGGTGGGTGATGATCAGCAGGCCCATTTTCTCACCGCCGATCTCGGCGATGCTCTGGCTGGCCAAACGCACGGCGTCGGCATCGAGTCCTGAATCGGTTTCGTCGAGGATGGCGAACTTGGGCTGGAGCATGGCCAGTTGCAGGATTTCGGCTCGCTTCATCTCACCGCCGGAGAAGCCGTCATTGACGTAGCGCCGGGCGAACTCGGAGTCCATCTGCAGCTGCTTCATCTTGTCCTTCAGTTCCGAGCGGAACTCTTTCATCGGGATCAGCTCTTCGCCTTCTTTCCGTTCCGGATTGCGAACGTTGGTCGTGGCGTGGCGGAGGAAGTCGGCCAGCTTAACGCCGGGGATCGCCACCGGACGCTGGAAGGCCATGAACAATCCCGCGCGGGCTCGTTCGTCGGCTTCCTTTTCGAGCAGGCTTTCGCCGTTGAGCAGAATCTCGCCTTCGGTCACGGTGTAGTTCGGGTGGCCCATGATGACCAGGCCGAGCGTGCTCTTGCCGCTGCCGTTGGGACCCATCAGGGCATGCGTCTCACCGCGGCGAAGGGTCAGGTTGACACCGCGAAGAATCTTCTTGCCTTCGATTTCGACATGCAGATTGCGAATTTCCAGGACGTCGTTCATTGCTTTGACCGTGAAAGTTTTCGAGTAAGGGTTTTGAATTGGATTGATTTTGATTGGGGTGATTTGTGATTCAGCCGCGAGCAATTTATTTCGCTGCGATTGATTCCGCCGACTGATTGGCCACATCGAAAACGCAGCCGCCATCGGGAGAGTCACAGCGGCAGTGCCGCAGCTTGACTGGGCTGCCCAGCAGCTCCGAAAACATCGCTTCTTCCACTTCGCAGATGTGGTGGCTCCGGCCAGACAGGTCCGGGTAGGGACAACCGTTGATCTTGAGGATCGGTAACATCGTCCCGGGGTCTTGCTGGACGACCACGGGGAACTGTCGGGAGCGGAGCGTTTCGGCGAGTTTTTCCAGCCGAGTTGTGAGGTCTTTGTTCGAGTTGTTGTCGCTGGGCAGTGGGCTGTAGTGAGCCGCCAAGCGACGGGAGATTCGGTTCAGGAGGTAGTCGCGGACGGAAGGATCGTCGATGGCTTGGATTTCGTCCCAGACGATCCGCGCCAGTTCGACCATGGTTCCATCGAGCGATCGCAGGCCGCTTTCCGAGACCCGATAGAGGTGCGAGGGGCGACCGCGGTGGGCTGCTCGAATTTCTTCTTTTTCCACGAGGCCGGCAGCGCAAAGCCGATCGAGCCGCTGGCGGACAGCGGTGGCCGTGACCGAGAGGCGGTCCATCAACTCTTGAATGCTGAGCCCTCCGGTTTCCCGAAGGAGCTCCAGCAGGGGCTGGTCGGTTTTCTCGTAGGGGGCTGGCATAGGGCAAAAATCGTTAGAAATAAGGGCTTTTCAGCCCTAACCGCAATTTCAACAATTTTAGCAACTGAATATGAGAAAAATAAGGAGGGGGAGTGGTGGTAGAGCAAATTTTTTGGGGCGGGGTTTGAAGCCCGGAAGAGGCGACCAAGTTATGGAAGTGGCTCGCAGTGCAGGCTTTTCTTTTGGCCCACGTCAGCCGGAACTTCGCGCCAGCCCCCGCGCTGCGCGAGAGCAGCTGAAATCGGAGCAGTGGAGCAGTAGAAAGAGAGCGAAAGAGAAAAAAACTGCGCTGGGCGCGGGTCTCCCGACCTCGCCGATGGTGCGGCATCCATTCCCCCAACGGTTAATTCCCCATCGGTACACGGCTCTTCGCCCCGACAGGGCGCTTTACCTTAGCGTAGGGTGAAACCCTACGTAAACGAATAAAAACAAATTGGTTGAGGTCGAGCCGCACGTCGCCGCCTTGCGGCACGGGCGGATCGACGCTGAGGCGAAAACACGAGCCGCGTTGCGACCGCCGCCTGTGGCGGCGTTAAAAAGGGACTTGGGGGTGGGCGGACAATACGTAGGGTTGCGCTCGCAAAGCCTCGCTTACCCTACGGCTACGATAAAGCGCCCTGTCGGGGCGAAGAGCCGCACCGTAAAGATTGATGCGGCTAAGGGCTCAATCCACCGATTGCGGAGCCGTTTTCCAAACTCGCTTAGTCCCCTTTGGCGACTTCGGCTGGATCAGTCGGCAGGCTGAGGATTTTTGTGTAACACCAGAGTGTCAGCAAGACAACGAACCCGACAGAGACGGTTAGAAACAACCAGCCCATTGGGTTGATTTTTTCCGCGGCGTTGGCAGGTGCCGTCGCTGTGGCTTCTTGAGCAATCATGCCGAGCGCGGAGAACAAAATCGCGAGCATCGAATGCTCCTTTCGTGAAATCGCTTAACAAAACGTGGCTAAAAATGGGCCGAGCATGGAAACTTAATCGACCAGCGGCTTATCGTCGTCGATATCAATGCCCTCGGCTCGCCAGCGTCGCTCGCCAATGAATACACAGCCGATCAAAATCATGGCGATCACACCGATTAGCAGCAACGCGCCTTGTTGCGTCGGGCTCTTGGCCACGTTCTCGATCCACTTGGGCAGGTTTTGAAAACAAAAGGCGATGAAGATCATTAGCAGATAGATCGGCGCGATCCACTTCAGCACGATCTTGAAGAACGACGGAAGTTGGATTCGGGAACCTGCATGCAATTCATCCCAACCGCGCTCCAGTCCAAAGACCCAGCTGAAGAAAAAGATCTGCACGCCGGCCAGCACAAAAATCAGCAGTGTGCCAACCCAGTCGTCGATTGTGCTGAGGAACTCGAGGCCCTTGCTGTAGTACATCACCAGGAAAGAGCCAATCATCGCGATCGTCACCAGGAAAGTCGTGCCTCGCTTGCGGCTGATGCCCAGGCTCTCCTCAAAGAAAGCCAGAGAAGGCTGGTACATCGAGATCGAACTGGTGATTGCTGCGAGGAAGAGCATGAAGAACCAAACAAAACCGATGAAGTTGCCGGCTGGTCCCATCTGAGCGAAAACGACAGGCAGCGTTTGAAAGCCGAGTCCGAAGGTGCCTCCCGAAACGGCGGCGAAGGTTCCCGATACGCCGAGGAAGACAACGGACGCAGTCAGGGTAATGATGCCGCCAAAGCCGACTTCAAAAAACTCATTCGTTGCGGCTGCGGTCAGTCCCGACAGAGCGATATCGTCTTTCTTCTTCAAGTACGAGGCATAGTTCAGGATCACACCAAAACCTACGGAGAGGCTGAAGAAAATCTGCCCCGCGGCAGCGAGCCAAGTTTGCGGATCAAGTAGCTCGTTGAAATTCGGGTTCCACATGTAACCCAGTCCGGTCAGCACGTTTTGATCGGGCTTCAGCGGGTCCGGAGTTCCAAGTGTGAGCACGCGAATCAGGACGATGACGGCGCAGACCGCCATCGCGGGCATCGCCAACGAGCAGAATTTTTCGATGCCGCCGGAGAGCCCGCGGTACACGAGGAAAACATTCACTGCGACGGTGATTAGCCAGAAGTAAAGCGTTTCGATTGAAGGGCCGAAGATATCCCCGTTGTTGTTCAGGCCAGTGTAGTTTTCAAAGAAGGTCTTGGCGGTCGCAGCGTGGGTCGCGGGCTGGGCTGGGTCGAGGCCAATTCCGCCCATGAGATAATGCCAAGCGTAACCGAGGCACCAAGCTTCAATAAACGTGTAGTAGAACGACACGGCGAGCGGAATCAGCACGCTGAGGATGCCAATGTATCGGCCGAAGGAACCTTTTCCGGCGACGCCCATGATCGCTGGGCCGGAGTGGAGGCCTTTGCGTCCGCCGTAACGGGCCATGGTCCATTCTGCCCAGCCAATCGGGATGCCAAGCAGGAGCAAGGCGATGAAGTAGGGAATCAAGAAAGCGCCGCCGCCGTTAGCGGCCGCTTGGCCCGGAAAGCGAAGAAAGTTTCCAAGTCCGACGGCTGATCCTGCGACGGCGAGAATCACACCAAGTCGCGTACCCCAATGTTGACCGCTCATTATTTTTTTCTCCCATCCCGGGGCTGACCGGCGGCTGGTCAATCAGCCGCCCAGTTGCTTAATTGAAGCCGCTATCTTAGTTCAAGCGAGGCTGAAATGCATTCACCCGGGACTGGAGTTTTTTCTTCTATTTTGGGCGGTTCTGGCAAACCTTGCGGCTTGGATAAAACGGCGCGGAGGGACGCCAGAGGACATTGCCCGGTGGCATGTCCGTGAGGCGCTGCGAAGAGGAGACCGGAGGTCGAAGAATCGGCGAGGTCGGGAGACCTGCGCCGAGCGCAGCGCAGACTCCTCGTCAGCCGGGTCTTCGCGCCAGCCCCCGGTACGGCAGCTAGAAAAAATCTGCGCTGGGCGCAGGTCTCCCGACCTCGCCCATGATGCGGTATCTGTGCCCCTAAAGGATTGAATCGCCATCGACACACGGCTCTTCGCCCCGAAAGGGCGCTTTATCGTAGCGTAGGGTAAGCGAGGCTCTGCGAGCGCAACCCTACGTATCGTCGCCCACCCCCAATTCCCTTTTTAACGCCGCCGCAGGCGGCGACCGCAACCCGGCTCGTGTTTTCTCCTCAGCGTCGATCCGCCCGTGCCGCAAGGCGGCGACGTGCGGCTCGACCTCAACCAATTTGTTTTTATTCGTTTACGTAGGGTTTCACCCTATGCTAAGGTAAAGCGCCCTGTCGGGGCGAAGAGCCGTGTATCGATGGGGAATTAGCCGTTTGAGGGAATGGATGCCGCACCGTGGGCGAGGTCGGGAGACCATCGCCCAACGCAGTTTTTTCTCTTTCGCTATCTTTCAACTGCTCCAATGCTCCGAATTCTACTGCTCTCGCGCAGCGCGGGGGCTGGCGCAAAAACTGGCTGCCGAGGAAACCGCGTGGCTGAGGAAAATCAAGAGTTCGGACTCTAAATCGGCAACGATTCTCCGGCGCCGAATTTTTGTGCGGCTCGGGCGTAGTGCTGTCCTGCTTCGGGAATCAGCTTTTGCAGACTCTCAGCTCGGCGTTCATCAGAGGGATGCGTAGAGAGGAACTCGGGGGTTGAGTCCGCCGTCTTTGCCGCGCCGAACCGCGTCCAGAAATCGGGAGCGACTCCGGGATCGTAACCGGCCTGGGCCATCAACATCACGCCGATGTGGTCGGCTTCGGACTCTTGCTTGCGGCTGTAGGGGAGCAGGAATCCGACGTTACTGGCGACACCATAAGCCCGAAGAATCACATCGTGTTTATCCGGAGCCTTCCACTTCGTGACCATATCTGTCACTTGGCGAACGCCTTCCACGGCAAAGTTTTGGCTCATCCGCTCGCCACCATGTCGAGCGAGCGCGTGGGCCACTTCGTGCGACATGACGACGGCCAGCCCGCCCTCGTCTTGGCACACCGGAAGGATCCCCTCGTAGACGGCAACTTTGCCGCCCGGGAGGCAAAACGCGTTTTGCTCGGGACTGGCGATCAATTCGAACTCCCATTGGTAGTCGCTGCGCTGAGCCACATCGGCGATTCGCTGCCCGACTCGTTTGATAATTGCAGCGGCCGCGGTGTTGCTGGAGCGAGGAGATTCGCTCAGCGTTTTCTGAAACGCTTCAGCTCCAAGCGAGAGCTCCTTGCCCTCGGGGACGACGACCAGTTGTTTGCGGCCAGTGATGGGCGCCGAGCGACAACCGCACAGCGGCAGCCCGACAAGCAATGGGAGCGTCCCCGCCAAAAAGTGACGTCGGTTAAATCGTTTGTTGAAATTCTGACTCATCGATCTCACAGCCTCTTCTCTACTGCTCAACTGCTCCAACCTCTAATTTCCCGCGCATCGCTGCGAGTGTAGCGAAGGCGGCGGGGTGGGGCAGCACCAACTTTGGCGGCTGAAATCGAGCATTTCCGCGGCAGATTCTTGAGGCCTAAGCCCCGTGGACGGCTGGGAACCGGCCGATTGCCCACCCCCGTTTGGCCTGCTTTGTGCGTTTTGCCCAAATCCGATACATTCAGAGGTTCGAAACGGGCGGACCCGGCGGTTTGACGGTGGGCGATTCCAGCAAATTGCGGGGAGCGTCAGCCATAACTGGTCCCAAAAGTGGCAGGCATTGTCCCTTTGGACCGGGCTTTTCTCGCCCTCATTCCAAATTCGTCGAGGCTTTTGGCCAACTCATGACCGACCTGGAAAGTGAACTGCAGCGCTCACCGGAGAAGAACAAGACAGCCACGAATGGGCTGCACTTGTTCCAGAAGATAGGCAAATACGCCCTAATTCTTTTGGTGGTGCTGTTCGCAATGAACTTGCTGACCAAGAAATTGGCTCAGCAAATCAACGGGACTGTAGCCGCCGGTGGCACTCCAACCGCGCTGGCTTTTCAAACTGATCTGACCGAAGTCACCGGTCCGCTCGATGACAAACCGCTAAAATTCACCAGCGGAACCCTCAAGGGCCAGACTAGGCAGATCGCCAGCCACAACAATACTGATGGGCTGATCACGCTGAGGGAACCGCTGAAAGCCGCTCCAGCGGTGGGCGACAAGTTTGTAATCATCAAGAAGATTACTTGGGACCAAGTGGTTGAGGGGCTGCGGACGATTCCACCGCGGAATATTGTTCTTGCCCTGCAGGTCACCATCCTCAATTTCCTTGTTCTCACTGGTTACGACCTGCTTGCGGTGCGTTATCTCCGAAAGCAGTTGCCAGTTCGCAAGGTGATGATGGGCGCGGTGATTGGCTACGCTCTGAGCAATATTTTCGGCTGGCTGATCGGGGGAACCGCTCTCCGTTATCGGCTCTATTCGCGGTGGGGTTTCTCGCTCATCGATGTCGTCGCCTTCATTTCCTTTCTCTCCGTGACTTTCTGGTCGGGAATGTTTCTGCTGGCGGGGATCGCCTTTGTGATGTTGCCAGTTGAACTGCCGCAGCAATACGCCGAAGCGTTTTACTTTCCACCAAAGTTTTTCGGTTGGTTTTTTCTTTCGGGAGTAACGCTTTATCTGACGATAACGGCCGTCTACCGCAAGCCGATCAAGCTAGGTGGCAACCTGTACCAACTGCCGCCGCTGGGTCTTTCCTGCTTGCAACTGACGATCTCGGCTCTCGACTTTGCCCTCGCCTCGTACGTGCTCTATCTGCTTCTCCCCGCGGAAGTTGCTTCCTACCCGAATGTGCTGGTTGCTTACATGGCAGGCATGGTCGTCACCGTGACGCTGCACGTGCCGGGTGGTGCGGGAGTGCTCGACGCGATTCTGCTGCACCTGCTCGACAGCAGCGGCGACGAGACGGCTGACCCGTCAGTCAAAGTCGCCGTAGTTTGCGCGATTGTGATGTTCCGGGTGATTTACTATCTCCTGCCGGCGCTCGCGGCAGGTCTGCTGCTGCTGTATGTCGAGTTGACCGAGAAGGGCGTTCCCAAAGAGCCACAACCTGAGACCGATTGAGCCGCTTTTGAAACTGGACCTGCCGCCATTTGTGGCTGCAACTGCGCTCGGCGCAGGTCTCCCGACCTCGCCGATTCTTCGACCTCCGGTCTCCTCTTTGCATCT
>Ga0169931_10005490_pt1 | contig 19325 bp, 17 predicted proteins | sample Kivu_15m_20L_FD_129675 | JGI IMG/M metagenome (GOLD analysis project Ga0169931, IMG submission 129675) | Freshwater microbial communities from Lake Kivu, Western Province, Rwanda to study Microbial Dark Matter (Phase II) - Kivu_15m_20L... | ecosystem: Environmental > Aquatic > Freshwater > Lake... | reverse complement strand
TCAATCAATAACGAGACGATAGAAAATGACTTAGAGTAAAATATTATGTTATATATTTTATTTCAGCACCAGTGACATTTACATCAAAACCATCGAAGAGGACGTAGAAGAAATTATTTCAGAAAACAGAGAGAAGATCATAAATAAAAAAAAGATTTTTAATCTTGATAAAAATAAATCAATTATATCAGAAGAAAGGGTAAGTAATCATAACAATTAATCAACATCTACATATACAAATATAAATTTATTAGAGGCCTAATCATCTTAGAAACGAAGCTAAACTTTTAGAAGAATCCGTAAGGAATCTCCAGCTTCCTACTTACACAGAACTTAAAAATAAAAAATACTCAGACTGCGTTTTGTTTTCTTACCATTTTTTCAAACAATTTTGTAAAAAGGAAATCGGTAAGGAGAACAATTACATCTTCAATTTCAGAGATAACTTTTTAAACGATATGACTAAGATAGACAAAGAATTTTTTGAAGACTATTTTAATTTTAAAAAATACGCAAAGATTTCACGCGGAGAGAAAACGAGTAATCAACTCGTAGACAATATTTCCAAAACGAATTATGAGATTTACGAAAACACTAGCAGATTAAGAAGTGAGTTGATATATGAATTTGCAATATACCATCCTTTCAAAAATTCAAAGACTCAGCAGATCTCCGTAACTGGGGATTCTTATCTTTATGAATTAAAAGATAAAATTTATTGTGTTCTCGACGAAATCCATACGCAATCTCAGTCCTCCTTTTTCTTTATAGAAGGGGCTTTCTACAACGACAACAGATATGACATACAAAATTTATCAAGCAAGATTTCCGAAAATAAAATCAGGAAGTTAAACATCAGCACAATAAACTCTACTTTTCCTCATACTACTAATAATATAAATCAAGCTGTTGATCTAGACATGGAAAATGAGGTACCGAGCGATAATCTTGGCAGTGGCTCTTCCAAAGCTAAATATGAAAAATGCAATTACTGCAATTTTTCTTTCTCTTCTCCTGAAATTTATGAAGAACTTTCGATGGGAAATTTAAAGATTAACCAAATTGTCTTTCGAATAGGATATCCGTATTTGTATAGGCATATAGACTACTGTGATCATATGATTATGCTAATCGATGTAAGAATGGCCGATGTTTATGATAAATTTCTTAATGAGGACAATCAAAATTCTTTGGTCACTTACCAAAAGAAACTGAAGAGAAGAATTTGTGATGGATGTCTGCTTTACTATGCAAAATTTATCTCTATAAATGACAGAATAGGGGATGAAACTAATAAAATCCTCTTTTTCTGTGAGAGTTGTTTAAAAAAGTTGCATGAGAAAGAGCTAAAGGAAAATACATTGGCTAGTCTTAAGTTAATCCCTTATTACCATGATTAATTGTATCTAATTAACTTATTATAGTAAATAAATCAAAAAGATTTTTCTTTCAAATATAAATAGAATAAATTATAGTCGTCATTGAATTTTCTAATTCTTAATCAATTTTTAGAATAAATTTAACATGATAATTACTATCGTTTGTACTCAACTGTATCTTACAATTATAATTATTCCTTTATCTTTAGATGAAGGGAGGCACATATATTTATGTAATATTAATTAACTACTCACCTATTTGATTCTGTTTGATCTACATATATAATTATTAAGAAAACACTCAAAAATAAAAATATAATGTACAAACAACATATAAAAGAAGTTCTTAGAGACGGTGATAAGTTAGAGAGGGTATGCGAGACAGCATGGAGTACTATCGACATAAATAATACAGGATACATAGACGAATATGAAATGGGGACAGTAGTCAACTCGGTTTTAATGGAGTTAGAATTCTACGAAATCCCGAATGAAGTAGACAAAGCCCTTTCTGATTTTAAATCAAAGGATGGGAAAATTTCGTTTTATGAATTCAAAGAATTTTTAAACAAAGTATTTAGCGAAATAATTAGCTCAGAATGAAATGAAATATATAGATGCATTATTGATAATTCTTAATTGTATATTAAATTATACATTTACCTTATAATTAAATAGTGATTACTTATTTACTAAAATGTATGCAATAAAGTAAAATTAACAGAAATGAATTAATTCTTAATAAATCTTAATTTGTTTAAAGTAATGATGCACATTAGATCTTTAAGAATAGACATCACTACTATCAATAGAGATAAAATATGAATTAAAAAATAATTTTTTACATTATGAACATTTTTTATAATTTAAAAAGAAGGTAGCTAGTTATTAGCCTCATTATCTAAGTGAAATCGTTTCATCTAATCGAATCTTCCCTTTTTAAAAAATTGATTGAATAATTTAGATTGGTTTTTTTGGGAATTGTTGTAATTTGAATTCTAAATAAAGTATTTATATGTATATGTGTTATATTAAATATAATATTTTTACTTTACCTATGTGCTTGTAATGTACTTTCTAAACAACTATCCATCGACTTTACTTTATTCATCATAAATTCTACATCCTTCTGATTAAATTTCAACTTTTCTATAATTTCATGATAATCCCCGTTCAATTCATCAGCTTTTCTTTTAAGTAATTTAATCTTTTCAAGTAAAGAATATTTTCTGAGATTCTCACTGTTAGAAGTTACTTGAACATTTGAATTTTCCATATAAAAATTTAAATGTTTTATTTAAAATATATTTATGATAAAATATTTTACTAAAAAATAAACTACATAAAATGGACAACCATTTCAAATACCAACATAGTCAAATTTTACAATTCGTTTATGAGGCTGCTAAACAAGGGAAGTTAGATCAAAATGAAAAAATAAAGATAAAAGGTAAACTAATTGGTTAAATTATTAATTCACTAGAATTGATATTTTCTCAAAATGCGAAAATCCAAAAATCGTTCGAAAAATACGAAAAGACAAAAAATTCAGAAAAATTCCTAAAAGAACTTAAAACTATTATTGACGACCAAGTTGATGAAGAAGATTCTGACGAGGAGGATTTAAAAGTTTCTAATGAGGTTTTGAATAATGTGGAATCCTCGCCGAATGATTATTTGATGTACATGAAAAAGAGAAGGAACCAGCATGTACCTAAAAAAAGAAGTGACGATGAGAATGTTGCTGGTACTGATTTGTTCGGAAGTTCTGTGAAGGCTTGTGAGGAGGGAATGTCCCCAAAAATAAATTTTAGAGATTATGAGGATAGTGATTGATTTTTCATTTATCTACTATTATAACGTGTTAATATTAAATATATGTTTGTTTATTACTTATATAATCGCATATGAATTGTATTAATATTTGAAATTAGGTTTTTTATAAAATATTGATTGTATTAACTTTTATTGGCTTTTATTAAAGTAACATAAAGAAAAATATATTATTATATAATAATGATAATAATTTAATGTCTTTTATCATATCATGATATCATTTATTTTTTACATCAATATCCACAATTCTACAATCTTCGGCATCTGAAGGATTTGGGGATGGCATATATGCATAAATAAATCCATCAGGAGTAGAATAATTAAAATCATAGAGATCCCTTTCATATGTATATGCAAGCTTGTAATCCGGCTCTAATTTACACAACCTATTTTTTCCTATGTAATAGATTTTACAATCGCCATTGATTCTATTAAAGAAAGCAGCTAAAGTAGTTTCGCCTGAAGGAGTTACAGGCCCTAAATTTTTGTATTTTTGGATTGTTCCTTCTTTTGTTTCGATTGCTATATCAACCCCTAAATCATGACATATGTGTGTCTTCACTTCATATTGTTGTTGGAAGTGATTTAAGGCTTCCTGAATTTTCTTAGGAAGATCATCCATAGGATTGGCTAAATTTAATGTAAATTTTCCGGTCCCACACCACGCTGGAATTTTTCCAAGGAATGTCTCTATATAGTTGATCATATTATTCTTGTGGGAACTATCAAAATGTGATAACATAGTGAATGATTTATTATTAGAGCATTTCGCAAAATAGGTAAGACCAACACAAGGACTAATTCCCCAAGTGGCTAAATTAAATTCAGCTGCATCAGATATTTCACAGGTTCCAAGGAATGATTGAGGTATATTAACTCTTGATGTAGGATCGATAGTTAAGGGGATAAATGGTTTAACGAATCTCGAACACAGTGGAGTTTCTGGTTTGATGTTAGTTACTAAAGGGCTTCTGTTAAATGTTTTATTGTTATTTTCAGCTTCTAAATTTGGAAAATATCCATCTAGTCTTTCCATTTCAAAAGTTTGTTGTTGTTCAATGGTTGTTTTCCAAATATTATTATGAATGCTACCAAGTACCTCCCCAATTATCATACAAACTATACATATAGATAGTTTAAATGGCAGTTGATTTTTTCTATTCATTTATATAATATTTTTGAAAAATATTTTAATATGCTAATACATAAAATTATATTTTATTATATATTATTTCATTCATCTTATTAGAAAATCGAAAAAAAATTTTTTTATTAATATTACTTAATACCTAATATTATATTAAAATTCTTAGATTTTAATTAAATGATCCTAACATAATTTTATTAAATAATACAGATTCATTTTTTAACTTTATTTAATTTATTTACAATTTAAATTATAATTTATGACTTCATGTGATTTAGATTCAGATTCAACTATAGAAAACTCAGTTTTTGCCGGTAGAGGCAAATGCTGGCAAGAAAAGGAACAGAGAAGATTGCAAGATGTATACGATTATGAATTGGAAAACTATGATATAAATGATAAAGGTCTTCAGGCAATCACAAATCTTGCAGCTTCGATGACAGATATGCCTCTTGCTTTTATAACGCTTGTGAGAGAAAAATTTGTTCCTTTTCTTTCAAGGTCGGGCTGTGATCTTACGGGTACAGAAAGAGAATTTTCTTTTTGTGATGTAGCAATAGAGCAAACTGAATTTTTCGAAGTTTGTGACTCAACGGTTGACCCAAGATTTAAAGAAAATGTTTTTGTGCAGGGACAACAGACACCTTTAACTTACTACGGAGGTTTTCCGATTAAAACTCCTAATGGGAATCATCTCGGTTCCCTCTGTGTTGTTGATTATAAGAAAAGGAAGCTTACGGAAAGCCAAAAAACTGCTATTCAGACATTAGCCGATCAAGTGATAGTCCATCTTGAATTAAAGAAAAAAAATAAAAAATTAGAAGAAGCGTTACAAAAAGCAGAAAAATTGTCAAGAGCTAAAGACGATTTTGTTTCTAATATGAGTCATGAATTGAGAACTCCGCTAAATGCTATTAATGGATTTGCTGAAGTATTGAGTAAATCTAATTTAGATTTCGAACAGAAGGAAGCTGTAGGAATTATCAAATCATCCTGTGAAATTCTAATTACACTAATAAATGACATTTTAGACTTCTCAAAAATTGAGTCAGGTAAGCTGGCGATCGAAAGAGTTCCGTTTAATCTTCATAAAGCTTGCAAGAATATCAGAGATCTATTAAGCAAAAAGGCAGATGAGAAGAATAATAAGATCATATTAGAAATAGATGATCGCATTCCTATTAATCTTATGGGAGACAAAGTCAGAATAAATCAAATTATAGTCAATCTGGTAGGAAACGCACTGAAATTCACAGAAAAGGGAAAAGTTACTCTGTCTGTCAGCACGCGTGAAGAAACCGATCAAAATATTACACTAGACTTCTCAATAAAGGACACAGGTATTGGAATACCTGAAGACAAACTTGAATCAATTTTTGAAAGATTCGAGCAGGTTGGAAAAGAAACAACGAGGAAATATGGTGGAACTGGATTAGGGTTGAATATTTCTAAAAATCTAGTTGAAATGCACGGGGGTATGCTGAAAGTAAAAAGCAAACTCGGCGTAGGTTCTGAATTTTATTTTACAATCACCTATGATAAAGTCAATGAGGAAGAACAGTTAAAAAAAGATTTGCTTTCTAAAAAAAATAATCTTCCAGATGTCGAAAATCTTGAGAATATTAGAATTCTAATTTGCGAAGATAATATCGTAAACATCAAACTTATAAGAAATCTATTCAAAAACAAACTGAGTCACATAGAAATCGCAGAGAACGGAAAAATTGCGATTGAAATTCTAAGGAAAAATAACAATTTCGATGTTATTTTGATGGATATTCACATGCCCGAAATGGATGGAATAGAAGCAACTAAATTCATAAGAAATCATATGAAGCTAAAGATTCCTATTATTGGATTTACCGCAAATTCTTCAAAAACTGAACGTGATTTATGTTTAACAAGTGGTATGAATGATTACGTGACCAAGACATTTGTTCCAGAAGATTTCTATGAGAAATTGTCTAAAGCAATTCCTATGAAAAAAAAATACGCGGAAGATTTTGATGATGGATTATTACCACCTAAAAGAAGGTGTTCTTCAACACAAAATGCTATTATGAAATATCAAGACTATTTCCAAAAAAATTTGAAGCCCCCAACTAAAAGAGGAAAAGGCTCTTCTAGCAATTTAACTAAAAAGTCTTTAAATAAGACCTACAAAAGCGGATTTATTTCTAAGAGCGACGAAAATACTGAAAAGAAAATTATAGATAGTATGTCTTCGAAAGCTTCTAAATTCTCGACAACTACCATGTCGCTACTGGAATCATGTGCTGAAGTAAAAGAGGCGAGTCCAATACAAGTTGTAAATAATTACATGTTCGTCGATTTCAGTAACGATGATGAACCTAAAAATGAAATATATGATTCATCAAAGCTTAAGGAAGTATCAGGAGATGATATAGACTTTGAAAAAGAAATAATTGAATTGTTCCTTGACGATTTCCCTAGACAAATGGAAAAATTAGAGGATGCTATTAGAAATATGAATAAGCAGGATATTCATTTCTGTGTACATAAAATGAAATCTCCACTTTCCATGCTAGGATTTACCAACATCCTTGAAAGACTTGTTGAAATAGAGAAGATGTATGATAAAGAAACTTCAGGTACACTTCTAAAAGAATTTGACAAAGTTGAGGATGAAGTGGAGAATTCGTTTAAACAGCTGAAATTTTATATTAATACGATAAAGGTTTGAAACTAGGTGAAAAATTTTTTCAAATAGATTCTTTCAAGTAAATGAAATTTATTATTTTAATTTATCTTATAGTAATTTGATATATAAATCAACTTCATGTATATAAGTAAATAAATCAACAATATCATAGAGAAAATAACTTCATAATTTTTTAATTTAATACTTATAAACATAAAAGAAATTTACAGAAGATTCAGTTTGGTTTAGGCAGGTTTATGTTCGCCTTTTATATAACTAATTTATATATTGAAATATTTTTCAATTTTTAATAAATTATTATAATTCAATTTCAAATAATATACAATGGAGCCAGACGTTAAGGCATTGGACTCACTACTTCAATGTCCCATATGTCTTGAAGAAATAATCACCAACGAGATTTTTTCCCAATTAGATTCATGCAATCATAACATGTGCGAACCCTGCTTCAAACAGTTGATATACTATTCAGATAATTGTCCCCTTTGCGGTTTACAATTTTCAGGCTGCCTATATATAAAAGACAACAATATAATTCATCAACATATATTGACTGAAATCGAATTGCAAAGCGTGAAAAAGAACAAAAATTTTCATTATCATGGTATTATTATATATATAAAGAAATATTTTATGAATTATTTTCTAACAACAGAAGAGAATTTTGAATGTATTACAAGGGAGGAGCTTTTAAAAGATTTGAATCACTATCAGAAACTAGCAGAGAACATAAAAATCAATCTATTCGTAAGAAGAAACTGTGACGGATCCAACAAAGAATACGCTATACTTGAGGAGATACTTGATCAACTTCATTTTTCTCATAAAGCAGTAAGTTGCCGGAAATTTGATTCCAAAAGCGTTATAAAGGATCTTGAATCAGTAATAAATTCAATTAAAGAATTACAACAAAGAAAATATGTAAGTACAAAATGAATTTACAATAAATTTAGAAAAACGAGGATTTCTATGATTATGAAGATGAGGTTTTGTATTATGAAAATGAATATGAATGTAATTATGATGACTTCTTAGAACACCCGAATAACTGTCATAAACAGAATATTTTAGGGACGAGATTTTCTATTGAATATGTGGATGCAAAGAAGTCTGGTTCCAAGAAAAGAAAAAGATGACGCAGAGATAATTTTCCTAAATTGATTTATATAAATAGATTATAATATTCTTGTGGTTAAGATTTGAAAAATTTTAAATTAAATTTATGAAATTCAAACCTATAAGTAGCTCTAATATAATAAAATAAATAATTAAATAAATATATAATTTGAATTATCATAAATTAAAATAAATTTTACACAAGCATACGAACACTCAAGCATACAAATATATATACTATAACAATATCTATAAATTTTCAAAATTGTTATTTATATAATCCATTAGCTCTTTAAAATTATTATACAATTTATTTGAATTACACTCTATACCTTTATAATTTTCAGAAATTTCAAGAAGAATATTATTTTTATCTATGCTGTTACCGACTAAGGGTAGATTTCTTTCTTCAATCAACCCATTTTTTTCTTTCTGAAGATTCGAAACTAGTTCTATCAGGTATTTGTTGTCGTTAAAAAATTTATTTGTTAGACATATAAGGAAATTGATCTCTTCGATCTCGCGAAATTTAAATTCTGATTTGCAGCTTTGGTACCAAGAAGAGTTTTTTGAATAATATTTTTCATAAAACGGGTGCACCATGTAATTAATTTTCTCCAAAACAACACGCGTTTCGTTTAATTCAGCATTTATTCTTAATAATTCATTTTCTATTTCTGGGTTATACTTCGTCCGTAATTCGCAAAATCTTTCTCTGAATTGATGCAGTTCTCTATTGTGAAAATTTTTCATCTCATTAATTTTATTCTCAAGTTCGTTTATTAATATTAAGGAATTAATATCAGTTTCGTTATTTTCCTTAGAGTTCTTAATTTGTATTGAATGTTTGAGATTCAAATTAGAAAGAAATTTCTTATAGCTCATTTCGCTTTTATTCAAATATTCCTTAAATTTAATTTCCTCCATTTTAATTTCAAATTCGAAATCTTCTAAATTTTTAGTTTTGTCCAAATTTGAATATTTATTAGAATCAGAATGTTCGTGTAACAATTTTTTAAATTGCTGATTCAAAATATTTTCTTTATCGTTCAAAATTTTTTTTAAATATACCATGGTATTATTTGTAGTAGATGAAAAATCATAGCTGATTGTATTTTCAAACACAAATTTTTCAATTATTTCTAATAAAAATTCAATTATCTGATTTTTCCTGATATTCAAATTTTTTTCTTTTAAAAATATATTCCAAAAATTGTCCAAATTCGAATTAGATAATTTTGAATTAGTAGTAATTGGGCTGTTAATTGCGTTTTGTTTAGTTAATGGTTGGAATTCGAAACGATAATTTTCGAAAGTAAGTTTCTTTAACTGATTGTATTTCCTAATAGTATTATCAGAAAGATTCAAAATCGATAAAATTTGCTCAGCTTTTTCTAATAATATTAGAATAGGCCTAAGAACATCTTCTTTCTCTTCGAATGATTTAAATTCGTTTCCCCCCATCCCTTTGATGTCATCTAACCTTGCAGGGTCTAATTTTTCTATTTCGTCTTTCGTTTCGTTGTTAAAAACATAAAGACCTTCATCATTCATATTTAAATGTATTTCGTATTAAAACTTAAAACATATAAAAATGATGAAAGAAAATATTTTGTTTCTGGTAGAGAAAAAGATGGATTCCTACTCGTTACCAAAAGTAGTAAAAATGGGGACCCCAGAAATTTTACCCCTTACACCTACCCCCTCAAAGGAATACAATTTTATGGAAGACCAGGACAAACTAAACGAGCAATTGAGAGAAGATATTCTGAATTTAGAAGAGGGCAAAGAAGAACTAAGTGATAGTCTATGTGACGAAAATGAAAAAGAAGATAACGGACAAGACGGAAATTCGGGAGATAAGGATGAATTCAACTGCGGGAGGTGGAATGAAGAGGAGCATAAGAAATTCATGGAGGCTATCCTTCTTTACGGAAACGAATGGAAACGGGTACAACAATACATTAAAACCAGGTCGTCCACACAAGCCCGGTCTCACGCTCAAAAATTTTTTATTCGACTAAAAACCAAACTAGTAGCAAATAACATCAGTCTTGATAGCTTAGATGAGCAGGATGGTGACAAAAAACAAAAATATTTGGATTCTATCTATTCGCTACTGAATCAATGTCTCTGCGATAATGGACGGAAAGACGGACTAAAACTTGACAATCTCATGAAGGAAAAATTTTCCGCCCATGGTAGAGAGAAATTAATTAAAATGATTTTTAATTTTCACACCAAATCGGGAGATTATAAAAGGCGCAAAAGTAGTAAAGCGGACAGCTTGACAGATTCGAATACAGAGTTTAACCTCGTCAAACAAATTCAGTCATGTAGATTATACGACAATGATAATAACCTTGATAATATAAACGGGTTTAAACTTGATGATGCGAAGGACGCTAATAAATCGAATTTGCTTTCGCCTAAAACAAAATTCTTCAAAATAGAAAAAAATTTACAACTGAAAAATCGGAAGAAGACTTTTGATTACTCTGTTAAGGACTATATAACTTCCGCCATATCAAATGATTTCAATTCCAATCAGCAGAACTTGTGTGAAATAAGTTCGTCTTCTGCTTGTTTACCAGCCAATTTCTTAAACTGTAGTACGACTAATCTGACACACCATGAAATTTCCGAATTCAAAGCTGTCGAAAATGTATACGAAAAACTTAAATCCTTTTTCGGTATAAAATTAAATGAAAGAAAGGAAGCAACCAACCCGGTTTGGATGAATATGATAGAGGAGAATTTGAATTTGGATTGTACCAGACCAGATAATAATTCTTACAATGGTAATCCTTTTAATATAAATTTTGATAATTTGGATGGTTGTTATCGTAACAATTATGCAAATGTAAACAATAATTTTTTTGAAGATGAAATTAATTCTCATAATAACAATATGAATGTAGAAATTGAAAAAATTTTCAACAGTATGATTAATATGGAGTTCGATTACCATAATAGTTTTTTAAATAATTAGAAGCCTGGGAGTAAATAAAACAACTGATCTTTTGTATATTTTAGAAAAATATTTTATGCTTTATTATTTATCATGCATGTGACGTAAGAATGAAAAATTTTTATATTTATTAAATTTATTTATGATTAAAATTAATAAATAATATGAATTTTGAGATTAATTTAAATTCAATTTAGTTTAAAAATATGGAAAATGTGACATCGACGAATTGGAAATGGGACGACCTACTTGAGATCATAACTAACACAGAAAATGAAAATATCAGGGCGAATATTTTAACAGATGAAGTTATTATTATAGAAGATTACTTGACATGTAAGGTAGGATACAAAAGAAATCATAAAGACCTACTAAGCGGCTTTTTTAAAGATGCTGAGACTGGAAATCAGCACCAGGACAAAACAAGCAACGATTTTAGTTTTTTCGTAGAAAAAAGATATAAGTATTCTTAACTGAAAGAATATTTACTACTCATAGGGTATGTTACGTATACGTAGTATCAAAATATTTTTACTTACAATTTATATTATAAATTTTATCAATAAAAATTTATTTTATATTCATATATTCATTCTTTTATTATGAAATTGTATATATTATTTTTTCATAGAAATTTAATAAATTTAATTAATATTTCATAAATTTCATAATTCACGCTGAATTTATAAATTAAAATTTTAAAACTCTTAAATATTTTATTTATATATGTGAAATATTTTTAATTTATATAATTTACCTATAAAGATGGATAATGATACCGTATCGTACGAAGGAAACCTTCAAAATTTAAATGAGGAGAATCAAAACTATCTGGGAATAAAGAGAGAAGCCGATTCAGATTTGTCGAGAGGTGACGAAGGTAATAAAAGGATTCTATATACATATATTTAAATTATATTTCTTTAAAACTTATTAGGTAAAAAAGACAAAACTGAACACAAACTCATTCAAAAAATTCAGGGAGAAGATACTAAATGTAAATTTTCATTTTTTTAAATTAGTAAAATTTGAGGATAATAAAGAAGCCGAAAATCTTTGTCAAAACTTACAAGGCAAAAAAGATGAAAAAAATCGTCGTCGAAGCGTTGATCTTCATGGAGAATCTATGGGAAGCGAAAATCGTAAACAGATTCTTCCTCCTCACCAATGTAATTTTAATCAAGACTCGAATGTTCAAAACAGTAACAAAGATAAAGAACACATGGTGAAGATCGGAGAATTCGTAATTCTGGAAAAAGACGGTCCAGACAATGAATCCGATATAGTAGATGAGGAATATGATAAGGATAATTCATTTCATAATCAAACTGGGGCACAAGGTATCCTTTATAATCAAAGTGGGAATTTGGTGAATTCCACAAAACGCAACGAAAATCAAAAACTTACCAACATAATAATGAATGTGGAGTCCTATAAATCAAATCCCAATAAAAGCGCACCTAGAAAATGCGTTTGTTGCGACAGAACTGACCTTTATCCTAGTGAATTGCTTAAATTTAAAACAGTTGAAGAATTTTTAGTGTATTTTAAATTCCTTTACGATAAGCGAGTAAATGTTCTAAAAACAGACGAGGATAATTTCGAATATAACAGACATGCATTGAATGAATTAATTAACACTTTGTACAAAATTATAAAATTTAATCTAAAGAGTATAAAATATTTGTGCAAAACATGCCTAGTAACAAAATTAAATCAAGTAGATGGTTTGAATTTTATTTACAGAGCAATGGAAATTCATGTCGTGTTAGAAAATTATTCCAATAATATGAATATAAATTGTCACAACCAGATTAATTATCAGAGCATTAGCAACCAAGGTATAAAAACAGAAGCTGAGCTAAATGCAAGTCTTAATATTAGTAGCCCTTTGATATCTGCCAATAATCCTAATAATCAAAGACCGAAGAAAAATCTATTCGAAATTAAAAGCAGATTAGAAGATAATACTCCAATCGATCATCAACTGATAGAAAATCTGAAAATGGGACTGACACCAAATACTAATAGTACTAACATAATAAATAGTATGAAGGCTGTTAACATGAACACAAACAGTTTCAATATTTCAGATAATCACAATAAAACAGTGCAACCGAACTCTAGTTTGAGTCATTCACAAATTTTTAATAAAATATCAAATGTGAAAGAAGAAAATATCAATAACAATATGCAAAATAGCCTGGATAATTTGTTGAATAACCCTAGTATTAATAACCTAACGAATATGAATTTGAATTCTTCAAATCCAAATTTAAATATGAATGCCAACTATCCTCTAGGCCTCAATAGAAATTTAGACATATCTAATATTCTTAACATGACAAGACTGACATCCCCAAACATGTCTGGACCGATGAACAATACACAGTCAATTCTTCAAAAAATAGCAGAAGTACAAGGAAGCATAAACAATTTGAACAACATGAACATGAATTCGATAAATCCAAATAATCAAAGCGGTATATCTAATGCTCCTGGTAGTCATTTTATGAACAACCTTGGACAAACTCCTGGAGGCGGTGTTAACATAAATCCTAGTAATATCCTAAATTTCTCGAATAATTTCAATCAAGTCGCGGAAGCAATTAATTCTTTCAATAATAAGAATATGAACCATAATTCTAATCTAGTAAATAGTGTTTCTCAACTAGCTGGGGTGATCTCTAATTATTTAAATAACGATGAAGAGAAAGAAAATGTTTCTGCAAATCAGAACAATATAAACGCTAGCGTAAACAAATTTCCAGAATCGAATTGTGAGAAAGAAGCTGATCCTGAGAATAAAAGAGATTTTTCATTAGACAAGGAGAATTTAGGAAAGAACGATGATAAAAAAGAAGATGTTAATGTCACTAATATAATTATGAATTTTGATAAAGCACCAATACTAAATTATATGATGAATGTTTTAGAAGATTTGAAAAAACAAATCGTTGCCATTCAATATTATTCCTTGTTACAGAAGTTATTCATCTCATATATATTTAAAAATCTTGAGGTTCTGATGGAACAAATTTCGAATAATCAGATGATAATCAACAATCCTTCTATTCATGATTTTAATCCAAATACTCAATTTAACAATATCCTATCCAAGTCAGGTAGTGGGCAGAACGTATCAAAAGGTTTAGAAAATGTACTTAGCATGATGGGATCGAATGGAACTAATTCTAACCAACTTAACCCGAATTTAGCAATTAATATGTTAAATATGACGAACCTTCCCGACTTCCTCAAAAAATCAGGTAAATAAACATCATTTTTAATAATATATTTTCAGATGATAATAAGATGAATCTTTTATCAAATCAAACCAATCCGATGGAAATGTTGAAGAACATGAATGGCTCTTTATCAAACCCTGGAGGTAAAATGTTTCTAATTTCGAATTTATTTATATAATAATATAGGAGTAAATTCATTAAACATACTAAATTTTTTGAATAACTCTAAAAATTCAACTCATCCAGGTGCTAATCAAAATACAGGGACAATAAATGTACACTTAGAAATTAATAATATAATTTTTATCGAAATTTAGCAAAACAATAACACACAAATTAACAATCTCAACTCAATGGCAAATGCATCAAGTTCAAATCAAAATTCTTCGAATCAAAATCTTAACTCAAATATATTCCTAGAGCATTTACTTAAAAATAAAGGAAATCCAGCAAATATCATCAATAATTTTGGTAATATGGCTCCTAATTTTCCTGGACCATTCTCTAATCTTATGAAGCAACAAAATGGTCCTCTTTCTCTTTTAGGCAACATGCAATTACCCAATTTAATGGGGTTGAATGGTCCCCCTATGAGCGGGTTACAGAATCCCATAACAGGATTAGGAGGTATGCCCAATTTACAATCAACCATTAATAACATTTCGAATCTAAACCAAACAGGAGGAATCAACAATCAGCAGCATCAACAATTTTCTCAATTATATCCAGGTAATAATATGCCTCAAATAGTGGGTGGATTTCCACTTAACCAAGGGGTAAATAATCCTCAATTTTCAATGATGTTTGGTGGACTTCCTAACAATAATATAGGGTCAACTATTAATAATCTCATGAAAAATGTAAATAATAATAATAATCAAAACAATAACAGCAATGAAATGAATAATCCTATGAACAATCAAAACACAGGTGGTAATTCTAAAATTAATCCATCCTTATCCCAAAACCAAAATCCACCTTTTAATTTAATGAATTTTCTAAATCAAAATCAACTAAATCAAGACAACAATAATCCCAATAATATTGCAGAAAGTAATCAATCTTTAAATCACGGAAATGAAATGGAAAACAACATTTTAAAGTTTTTAAACAACCAATCTAATAAAAATCCTCAATTTTTCAATTCTAAACAACCGGAAGATATGAATTTATTAAATAATTTAAACTCGAACAATAATTTTAATATGCCAAATCAAGAACAGCTGCTACAATACTTAATGATGAATCAATCACAATTGGGTCATGTCAATCTCGGAAATATGAAGAATGGTATAATTATTTATAATTTAATTTTTTAGAAAAATACGTAGAAGATATTGCAACTAAGCCGAATAACGATGAATAAAATATCATTATCATTTTAAATTTATTTTATCTAAAAATTAAAGGTTAACTTAAATTTATTATAAAATAATATACATGGTGTTTCCTAACATAATTTCAAGGAAATTTGAATAAAATTTAAGTTCCTGTTGAAATTTAGTAATAGTAATTATTAAGCGTTGAATAAATGATATTATGCTAGTTTTAAAATTAATATTTTTCTTCTATTCGTATATTCTTATTTTTTCGAAAATGAAAAAATAAAAACATAAATTAATTATAATATATGGAAAGCTCTAGACGATACAAAATATCATCAGTTATTACAACTCCTTTCACTGATCAAAATCCAGGTACCAGTGGGCTTAGGAAAAAAGTAAATCATTTCAGACAAAAGAATTATATTGAGAACTTCGTTCAAAGTATATTCCTTGCTCATGAAAGAGCAGAATACGAGAATAAATCGTTGGTTATAGGTGGTGACGGAAGGTTCTACAATAATGTAGCGATCAATATTATCATAAAAATATCGGCTGCAAACGGAATTAAAAAACTCATCGTAGCAGAAAACGGAATTATGTCTACACCAGCAGTCAGTCTGTTAGTGAGAAATCAACCTGCAGGGGAATGTTTTGGTGCAATTATTCTTACTGCCAGTCATAACCCAGGGGGTGAACATGAGGATCTAGGAATAAAATTTAATAACAATGCCGGGGCACCTGCACCTGAAGCTGTTACTGCAAGAATGTTCAAATCCTCAAAAGAAATAACAGAATATAAAACGATCGACTTTGATGGATTTTTTTCTATTAAAGATAATTCAAATTTTAATGTCATAATTGATAACGATAACATTAGAGAAGTATCTATAGAAATTGAATCTACAACCAGACTTTACCTAGAAACTATGCAAAAATTATTTGACTTTAAAAAATTGCAATCTCTATTCGATAGGGGTGATTTTAAATTTACTTTTGATGCAATGCATGGAGCAAGCGGTCCTTATGCGATCGAAATTTTTAATAAAGTTTTAGAAGTTGATTTAAGGAATTTACATGACTGTGATTCTTTAGAAGATTTCGGAGGACTTCATCCTGATCCAAACCTAGTTTATGCGAAGAAATTAGTGCAAATTATGGATATTAATAAAACCAATCCCGATGATAGTATTGTACCCGACTTCGGAGCTGCCTGTGACGGAGATGCAGACAGAAACATGATCTTAGGAAAAAGATTCTTTATTTCTCCAAATGATTCTGTTGCTATCATTGCTGCTAATTACAATTTGATACCTAATCTAAACAGAGATGGGGGGTTGATGGGTGTCGCAAGATCAATGCCTACTTCAGGAGCTTTAGACAGAGTAGCCTCAAAATTAGGAATTAATGTAATATTTATTTTAACATTTCAATAAAATTTCATTAGTTTTATGAAACTCCAACTGGTTGGAAATTTTTCGGAAACCTAATGGATGCAGGTTTAATTAATCTATGCGGAGAAGAAAGCTTTGGAACGGGAAGTGATCATGTTAGAGAAAAAGATGGATTATGGGCTGTTTTGTGTTGGCTTTCAATATTGGCAGAAAAAAATTACCAGAATAAAGGAAACTTGATCGGAGTAAGAGAAGTTGCTGTTGACCACTGGAAAGTATATGGAAGAAATTATTATTGCAGATTTGATTATGAAGGACTTACTCTAGACGAATCCAAGCAGGTCGTCCAAAATCTCGATTCCGCTCTAGAATATTTTACGGTAAAATCTGATAAATTTATGAAAATTTTAATTATGTAGAATTTAAAAAAAGGAAATAAGGGTTACATATTCGAATATACAGACCCAGTTGATAAATCAGTTTCCAAAAATCAAGGATGGATATACTTATTTGAAGACGGAACTAGAATTATCTTCAGAGTATCTGGAACCTCCTCAAGCGGAGCGACTATAAGAATTTATTTCGAAAAATATGTGGGTCCAGAGGGTTCCTTGGAGGAGGATGTTTTAGATACCATCAAGTCATCTGACAATAATTTAGTAGATCTAGCACTTTCTATGTCCAAAATTAATGAAGTATCAGGTAGATCTGGTCCTACTGTAATTACTTAGATACATTATAAAAATCTAAAAAATAGAATTGAAACTAATTAGACAATTCTAACTTAAAAAAAACCTAGTTTATGTCAAAGTTTTGAAAATATATTATCTATTATATATTTTAATAGGTATATTTTATCAAATATAAATTATAAAAAATGGCAATAACAAATAAAATAAAATTTTTAGAAAATTTAAATGATTTCTCAAAAGTAGGATTGATATATCTAGAAAATAGCGGTGAAAACCTACTTAGACACTATCTTGAAAAAATATTCCAGATAAAAACTGGGTCAAACATAAAGAAAGAGTATTTCAATACAAATACTAACGAAATGATTTTTCCTGCAGACGATGATGTTGACAGAAACTGGATTATAGCCTCCGATTACCCATCACGAAACGAAGAAGAATATCTCCCTGCAGAGATATCTCATGCGATTTTGTTAATTAGAAATCCAGTTGACTTGATTATGAGTAAAGTACTTGGGGATTCTAAGTATTATGAAGATGCTTTTAACAAAATAGACGAGATGATTGATGAATGGAAACTATTCCATAAATTTTGGATAAATGCACCCGTCCCGGTCCACCTGGTCAGATATGAAGATCTACTTTTAGAACCCGATGAAATTTTGAAGCAGCTTTGTAAATATTTGTTAGGGAATAAATCCATCGAAAACACTAAAATAGAATATGTGATAAAGAAATACACATCTAAATCAGTTAAAATTGAGAAAAAATATTTCGCCTATGATTTCATAATTAGCGACGAATATAAAAAGTTTATTACAGCAGACATTTCAGAAAAAATTCAACAAAACTTTTTAGAAAAGCTTTCCAAAATGTTGCAGAAATATAATTATGAATTAAATTCAAATGGGGAATTGATGAGCTGGATGGCGAATCATAATAGAGAAAGTTTGGTAAAAATGATCGAATTTCATGAAAATTTAAATAATCAATATTTGACAGCTACATATACTACTATGAAACTGTCCTGAAATAAATTAGTAGTATTCGAATATAATTTATTTTGTATTTAATAATCAAAAAGAATTTTTATAATATACCCTGGTTCTTATTTTTTATTGCTTAAATTATGTGTCAATTTAATAAATCATTAAGAAAATAAAAATTAAAAATTCAAACCTTCTTAAATATTTATATAATTAATTATAACCAAGTATTTTAATTTACTAAAATATCAAAAATTTGTAATATTGGTTATGATTATAATTTCATTTTGAAATAAAGTATAGAGTTAGTCTTACAATTTTTAATTTTCAGTGATAAAAACTATTTCTTTTTATTTTATAATTAAAATAAATGTAAACATTTTTTAAATTTCCTATTTGTTAATTATATATGCTCGGCGATTATATTTTATTTATTATATAAAATTTAATAAAAAAATTAGGCTACATGATTTATTTCAATATTAATAACAAATAAATAAATAAAGTGTTAATATTTTAAATGATATTCTAAATTCAAATTATTTAAAAAT
>Ga0169931_10005489_pt1 | contig 19328 bp, 14 predicted proteins | sample Kivu_15m_20L_FD_129675 | JGI IMG/M metagenome (GOLD analysis project Ga0169931, IMG submission 129675) | Freshwater microbial communities from Lake Kivu, Western Province, Rwanda to study Microbial Dark Matter (Phase II) - Kivu_15m_20L... | ecosystem: Environmental > Aquatic > Freshwater > Lake... | reverse complement strand
CATCGGGTTCCGCGACCAAGGTGGCTCTTTGAAAGCTCTTCACAAATTGATTCTTTGCAGTGCCACTTATCGGCAGTCGAGCGCCCCGCGGGCCGAGTGTCTGGCGATCGACGCAGACAATCGCTTGCTTTGGCGTCAAACACCGCGGCGGTTGGAAGCGGAGGGAATTCGAGATTCCGTGCTCGCCGTCTCGGGAACGCTCGACCTGACGATGGGCGGGCCGGGCTGGCAGGATTTCAAGATCGAACACCCCGAACACTCGCCGCACTACGAATATGAACTGGCCAACCCAGAAGACCGCTCCCTGTGGCGACGGAGCATCTATCGGTTTATTGTGCGGAGCCAGACTCAACCGTTTATGACAGTACTCGACTGCGCCGATCCTTCGATGCGCGTCGATCGGCGAAACCAGAGCATCTCCGCGCTGCAGGCCCTGGCCCTGCTGAACAACGGGCTGATGCTGGTTCAAGCCAAAGAGTTTGCGGCCCGCGTGACCCGCGAGGCGGGGGACGATCTGCCAGCGCAGGTGACGCGAGCCTACCAGCTGGCTGTCGGCCGCGACCCTGATGCCGCCGAGCGCGAGGCGCTGGTCGCACTCGGAAAGGCTCACGGTCTGGAGAACGTTTGCCGCACCCTGTTCAACCTCAACGAATTTGTCTGGATCGATTAAGGAAGGAGTGACCATGAACGACAATGGAATGGGCTCGCCCTTTCACCGAACCAAGCTGCGGCAGACCACTCGGCAATCGCCCGGACTCCTCTCGCGCCGCGAATGGCTGGCCCGTTCAGGCGGTGGACTGGGCGGGATAGCGCTCGCTGCATTGCTGGCCGATCAGGCCCTGGCTGACGGGACGCCGCATCCGGCTTGCGTTTATCCACCCAAGGTCAAACGAGTCGTGCAGTTGTTCATGGCCGGCGCGGCAAGTCACATCGACCTGTTCGATTACAAACCGGCGCTCGTAAAGCATCACGGCGAGAAGAGCGACTTCGGCGAGCACGTCGAGGCGTTTCAAGATGGGCTGGGGCCGTGGCTCAAGCCGATTTGGGATTTCAAACCTTACGGGGAAAGCGGCAAGCTGCTCTCGGATGTCGTCGCTCCCTTGGGCGAAGTCGCCGATCGACTTGCCTTTATCCACAATCTCGTCAGCACTTCGGGCGTCCACTCGGCGGCGACGCTGCTGCAGACTACGGGGTTTGTGCTTCCCGGCTTTCCCGGCGCGGGTTGCTGGATCAGCTATGCCCTCGGCTCAATGAATCAAAACTTGCCAACCTACGTCGTGTTGCCCGATCACCGCGGCTACGCTTCTAACGGCGTGAAGAACTGGGACGCCGGATTTTTGCCGTCACAGTACAGCGGCACGGTGATCCAGCCGCTCAACGCCCAGCCGCTGGCCGACTTGCAGCCCCATGCCCTCGGCTCGTTTGCCAACTCGACCGCCGATGCTGAAGTCCGGGCGACGCTCGCCGCTCTGAACTCGCGGCATCGCGACCAGCGACCCGGCGACCAGCAACTCGATGCGCGAATCCAAAGCTACGAGCTCGCCGCGCGGATGCAATTGGCCGCGCCAGAATCGCTTTCGCTGAAGGATGAACCCGAACACATCCTCCGGATGTACGGTATCCAGTCAGGCCGAACCGATTGGCCGAGCGAGATCAACGCCGAGGAGGAGGCTCACTTGTTCGGAACGCGCTGCCTCACGGCGCGGCGACTACTCGAACGGGGCGTTCGCTTCGTCCAGGTGTGGAGCGGCAACGACAATGGCTTCCCGCGACGGAACTGGGACTCCCACGAAGATGTGCAGCGCGACCACGGGCCGCTGGCCAGCGGCATGGCGGTCGGAGCCTCGGCTTTGATTAAAGACCTCGCCCAGCGCGGCATGCTCGATGACACGCTTGTGATTTGGACCACCGAGTTTGGACGGATGCCCAGCTCACAAGGTGGCACCGGTCGAGACCATAATCCATACGTCTTCACCAATTGGCTTTGTGGTGGCGGAGTCAAAGGCGGAGTCACGCACGGCGAGAGCGACCAGTGGGGATACAAGCCGCTGGATCGCGACAACCCGACACTCGTTCACGATGTCCATGCTACGGTGCTGAAACTCCTCGGCATCGATCACACGCGACTCACCTGGCGACACAACGGGATCGACCGACGACTGACGGATGTGCACGGGAAGGTGATCGGGGGAATCCTCAGTTAGGCGGAAAGAGGGGGGGGCGGAGGCCGCGCTTGTTGAGTGGGACTCTTGGGACTTCTGGGACTCGTGGGACCTATGGGAGAGGAAAGCCTAGCAGCAAGTCAGGTCGAGTAGCTAAAATTCCGCATTCCGCATTCCGCATTCCGCATTCCGCATTCACCCTCATGTCTCTCCAACCCGGCCGCTACCGACATTACAAAGGCCGCGACTACATCGTGATCGGTGTTGCTCGGCACAGCGAGAGCGAAGAGGAATTGGTCGTCTACCGAACCGACTACGGCGATAAAAGCCTCTGGGTCCGCCCCAAAGCGATGTTCCTCGAGACCGTGATTGTCGACGGCAGGGAAAGACCGCGATTTGAGTTCATCGCCCCGGAGTGACCCCGAGGAAGGCGAAGCAAGGTCTCTCACGGTGGCACAGAGGCACGGAGAGAAGAGGGAACGCAACCTGGGAGTCAGTGCTGCCGACTCGTCGCTTGCGATACTTTTGCTGGATACTCTCGCCGAAACATCCGTTCCGAACAAATCGGCCGTTTCTGCGCAAGGGGGAAGCACATCATCCTGCAATTGCAATTGCCACGCACCGAAACAATTTCCCACAGCTCCTTCCCAATTCCTTCCTCTGTGCCTCCGTGCCTCCGTGAGAATCCCTCTTCCTTCCCGTCTTACTCCTCCAGCGGCAGGACTTCGACCTTGCGGATTGTCACTCGGCTAACGGGGTCGTGCTGCTGAAACGCAAAATGCCCCGCGGGAAATCGCTTTTCAAAGTCGATGTACTCGTAGAGTTGTTTGCCGTCGACCGTCACCTTGATTTTGGTCACTTCGCGATTGCCCCACTTGCCGTCGCGGACTTCGACTTCGTAATTGAACCAAGTGTCTGGTTTGACCAGTTGTTCGTAGACGTGGCAAAGTCCGTACAGCGATCCTGTCCGAATCGGGTCGCGGTGCGTGCTGTCGATCTGGGCTTCGTAACCGTCGAGGAAGCCGGGTTTGCGGGTAGTCCGGAAATACATCCCGGAGTTGCCACCATCGCTGATTTTGATTTCCGCGCGGTATTTGAAATTCTTGAAAGGACCGGCGGTGCAGACGAGCATCGAGGGGTCGCCCGAGCCGCAAATCGCGCCGTCGACAACTTCCCATTTGCTCGTTTCGCTGCCGACTCGTTCCCAGCCCTCAAGCGACTTGCCATCGAACAAGGTCTGCCACTCTTGAGCCTGCACCCGCGAGCCGCCGCCAAGAGAGAGGAAAGTCAGCAGATAAAAAAGGCCCCATCCGAACCGCGCAAACCACATACTTACAGACTCTCTGATTGAATTTGTTAATCCTGCCGCGAGGTTATCATTCCAGCTTGGAAATAACCGCTCAGGGATAAAACGCTATTCTAACGAGGTTGACTGACTTCTGTACGGGACCATGAGCAGAGCCGATTGTTACTTCATTTGGTCATGGCCCGGGTGGCGGAGAAAACCGATCTGGGTGGTTGTGGTCATAGAACAGGAAGGTCGCATCCGTGACTTTATCGCCCGGATAAAGCTCTGTTTCCAGCGGCCGACGGTCGAAGGGCATGCTGCTTTTATCAACTAATTCCGGACCCTGGCGGTCCCCCTCGGCTCGCGCTAACAAAGAATAAGCCAGCCCTTTGATCACATCGCCTGCGGCTCGAATTTCGACGCGGTAGCTACCGGCAGCAAGGTAAGTCGCGCCCTGAGCTTGTCCCTCCAGTGGAATATTGGTTCCTCGATAGACGACTTTCCCTGCCGTGTCATAAATCGTTGCCCAAAGAAGCGCCTCTGAGCGATCGGCTGCGGCCGGCACCTGCCAGGCGAAGTTGAGCGATTGCGGTTCCAACAACTGCAAGGTGTGAAAAACGGGTGTCTGGCCATCAGCCTCTCCCTCGAACCGCTTGCTCCAATTAGCGCGCTCTGCCGAACGGCTGACGGTCAACTCATAGTCACTCCGCGATCCCGGTCCCGCATCGTCTGCGCTCACTTCAATTCGGTAGTTAGCCTCAGCCTGACTCCCACGAACACGGACTGAAAACTCGCCGGCGGCAACTGCGATCACTTCGCAGTCAACCGACTCGCCTTGCGCGTCGAGCACCCGCACTTTCGGCGCTGCGGCGTTCGCTTGGAGCCGCCGCACGGACAGGTTCAGGGCGGGCGTGAATCCTCCCTTAAAACTCCCCACCTTGAGTTGATAAACGTCAACGTCGTCAGCCGAAAGTAGATTGCCTCGATGTTTCGCCTGCGAGAAGGCACTGTATCCGAATCCGATCTCCAAAATGATCGCCGTCTTCTCGTCGGGCTGATCCGCCGCATTAGATTTCTCTTCTGCGACCAGCGACTGTTCCCCCCCTCGATCCTGTCCCCTTTCAGGAAATTGAGTTCTCGATCCATTCGAACTGGAAGCACCACCCCGGCTGACGCGCAAGATCACTTCCGGGCTGGTTTGCTCGCTCTCCACTAGCTGAACCAGCAACTCATAACTATCAGGGGAACTTCCCTGGTCCCCTTCGACCAAGAGCGTAAGCCGCTCGCCAGCTCGCCCTGAAACCGAGATTTGAATCTTTCCCTCACCGTCAAAGTCAACAGCCGACTCGAGAACCTGACCAGTATGGTCGACCAGCTTGATGCGCAGGTTGGCGCCGCCGGGCTGAAGTCGCGATAACTCGAACCGAATCTCACCTTGATAGTCCTCTGGGATCTCGAAGCCAAAACTGTCGCCCGCTAATTTCTCTTGCCGCTCTGGCCGATCGAAGGCCTCCCAGCTGTCCGTAAGCGAACCCGGCTCATAAAAGGAAATAAAAGGAATCCGATCTGAGGGCTCCAGCGATTGCTGAATTCCGTTGACAGTCCACTGGAATGTTTGGACGTCGGAAGATCGCTCTGCGTCATCGACTCCGCTCGTAAAGTCAGAACTGGACTTCACATCGTCTAATTCGCTCCCCGGCTCGAAAAAGAGCGCGGCTAAAAGTGCGCGCTGTTCGAGCGCGATGTAGACGGATGAGAGCAGCTTGCGATTGATTCGTGGACGTAGTCGGTTCATTGCTTGACCTCAAAAGATTCATCAGGCTGGCCTGCTAACTGCCGCAAGCTGGCGAGGGTTCGTTGATATTCAGGATGTTGGCGCAACGCTTCGAAATTCTGGTTCGCTTCGAGTCGACTGAGGACATACTCCGGTTCGCGATAGGCGGCCGCTTTGAGCAGCTCAAAGGCCGTCTCGCGGTCCTTTTCAACTTGCTGCGAAGTCAAGGCAAAAACTCCAGCCGCCCGGAAGAGAGTATCGGCGTCGCTCTTGAGTTCGAGTGCAGCCCGCGCGTCGGCAACCGCTTCGTCGCGACGTCCGGCTCGCGCCCTTAGGACCCCGCGAGTCGCCAGTGGCTTAGGGTCACCCGGTCGCAGCGAGAGCACTTTGCCAAGCGCCTCAATCGCCAATTCCTCTTCCTGCAGCATCTCGTTTTGGACCATTGCGAGATTCTGCCAGGCATCTACGGATTCCGGCGCGATCCGTACGCTCATTTCAAAATCAGCGATCGCCCGCTCCGGCTGGTTCACTTTGGCGTGGGCCAGTCCCCTCGTCAGCCAACTCTTCAAGTCGCTCGGCTCAAGTTCCAAAAATTTCCTTAAGTCGGCTTCGGCTTCCTCTGCATGGCCCAGTTGCTGATGAACCAGATGCCGCAGATACCAAGCTCTCGTCTCGCTGCATCCAAGCTCAATTGCTTCGCTCAGATCAGAAGCAGCCAATTCCAGCTGTCCACAGCCTTGCGCCGCGAGGGCTCGGTTCAACCAAGCTGTCGGCTCTTTGGGTTCCAGTTGAATGCACTGAGTGAAGTCGGCGAGACTTCCCTGAAAGTCACCCTGCTCCAGTCGCACGACGCCGCGCTGGAACCAGCCCCAAGGAGAACTCGGCTGAAGTTTTGTGCAGAAAGAATACGCCTCAAGGGCTTGCGTTTTTTTTCCAGCCGCCAAACAAGCGTGACCCTTGAGCAGCCAAGCCTGGTAATTATCGGCATCCCGAGCGAGTGCTTTATCGAGGGACTCGAGTGCCTGCTGCCAATTCTGCGAGCTCATTGCCTGAGCAGCCGCAAGAATTTCGCTCGCGATGGACTCCTTTCCAGCGCTCACCCACTCACTTTCCTGAAAACGCTTTTGCCACGACTCGATCGCAATTGGCATCGCGCTGTAGTCGTCGAAAAGCAGGCCAAGGTCTTTGAAATCCGCCGCGATTGTCGCGGGCAAAGTTCGGATGACCTCAGCAAGCTCTTCGCGAAGCTGAGCTAACTCCGCTTCCCTCGGCTTCGTTCCAGCAGTTCCCAAACTAGCCAGCGCGCTGCGGCCCCACCAAAAAGCAGCGGCCGTCAACTGTTCTTGTTCTCGGGCGAGTTGTTCAGGACTGAGGCATTCCAGCTTGTAAGAACCCGTTTGACGGTAGTATTCGGCAATTTGCGCAAGCAATCTTTCGCGGCTCTGTTCTGCCGAATTCGAATCCATTCCCGGAATCGCCAGCGGAAGGAGGTTTGCTTCCAGTCCCTCAACAAACTTTTGACTTGCCGCGGTCGCTTCCAGCTTTTTTGCCGATTGCAGCCGCTCTCCGACGAACAAGCCGAGTGCCAAGAGGACTGCCGTGAAGACGCCGGTCAAACTCCACGCTGAGGTTAGCGCGGGGTGGCGGCGAGTCCATTTGGCAGCGCGTTCGGCGAGCGACCGGTTCGGAGCGTATCTCAGGGGCCGGTGCGTCAAGTGAGCGTCCAAGTCTTCCTGTAACTGACGAGCCGATTGGTAACGGCCCGCAGCGTTCGAGGCCAGACAGGCGTGGACGATTGACTCCACATCCTTGGAGATCAATCGGTTCAGCGACCCCAGCGGTGCTGGCGGTTGTTCTCTTTGTCGAATCATCGTGGCACAAGAGTCACAGTCCTCGCCCAAAGCGGGATAAGGCAACCGCCCACCCAGCAGTTCGTACATGACGACGCCGAGTGAAAACAGGTCAGATGACGTGTCGATTGGTTGATTGTCTTCGAGCGATCGCAATTGCTGCGGAGACATGTAAGGCAAAGTACCGCCGATGTACTTTGGTCCCGACGAAGTCTCTCCTCCAGAGGCGAGATGGAAATCGAGCAGGAGCGGGTTACCGTCATCCGAAACGAGAATGTTTGCCGGCTTGATATCGCCATGCACCACGCCGCGAGAGTGGGCAAAGTCCAACGCCTCGGCCACGCGGGCAAACATCCAGAGCAACGACCGCTGGCAATCCATCCCGCGAATCGCCGGCAAGCGACTGTGCCGATCGGGTTGCAGCAGCTCGTTGATCTCGGCTGGCAGTTTTCCAGTCAACCGCGTGGAGGCGGCGACCGTGTCGGCCTTTCGCGCCGCCACAGTACTCAGCATGGCCTGACCACTCTCTGCCAACCGCGCGCCCTCAGGCCGCAGTTCCGCCAACGTGACGAGGCCGAGAAACGGCATGCAGATCGACTGCCACTGCTCATCGCGATCACAGGAGTAGATTGGCACGATATGGGTATGTTGTAAAGCGGCAAGCAACTGCGGCTCATGGTCCGACAGCGGGCTGACCTTCAAAACCACAAAGCGATTCGCCAGTCCGGCTTGTCGGGCGAGGTAAACACATCCAAAGGCACCCCGGCCGAGGATCCCGAGCAAGTCGTAGCCGTGAAAATTAGTCCCCGGTTCGGGCAAGTTCGGCGTTTTTCGCCCGGACTTGCGAACCACAGTCGTCGAGTTCGGACTGTTTTTCGGTTTGCGGACAATGCTCACTTCAGGATCGGGCGAAGACCACGTCGGCCAATCCGATACGTCCAGTTTGAATTCCTCAGCATAGGCCTCGCGCGGCCGCGTGAAACCATATCGAGAGCGAAGGCGGTAATCTTCAAAAGCCAGTGATTTGAGCTGGGCGGAGTTCAGCCCAAACTCAGCCGCCAGCGCGAGATAGCTCCCGAGTTCCGGCTGCTCACCGGCTTGCCAGCGAAATTCCAGATCGATGCAGGCCAACTCTCCGAACAATTCCGGAGTTTGATAGACCGGCTCGCTGGCGATCAACGCAGCAAAACTCGCTTCCTCGCGCCAATTCAGCTCAAACTGCAAAATCGCCTCCTCAAACGCTTCCGTGAGGGACTCCGCTGATGATGTTTGATCCATCCAGTCATCTGTTGGCTTTTCTCGGTCGGCTGGAAGGCCCGTTTGGTGAAGCTTCACTTTGTTCATTCGCCACCTCCTGACAAAGCTAAAAGCCGCTCGCGAAATTCTTTCAGGACCCTTTCGATGGTGCGGAGCGAACGTCCCGTTTGGCTGGCGATCTCAGGCAGCGTATTTCCAGCGACTCTCAATCTCACTACTTCCGCGTGTCCGGTTGGCAACTCAGCCAGAATCTCATCGATGGTCAACTGCAGCGTTTGAAGCGCGGCGGCTTGTTCGCTCGAATAGGTCGACTCCGCTTCGAAGCGCTGGCCCTCGCTGGAGACGGTGCGCGACTGGTCGCGTTTCGCTGCGCCGTGGTATTCGGCAAGCCGCCGAATCTTGTTCAGTGCCATGACGAGAAACAGCTTCCAGAGCTCATCCGAATCAGCGACCTGATAATGGCCAATCGCAGCCCGCCGAAAGAAGGTCCGGAAGACCGATTGGACGATGTCCTCGCTGCCGGTAAAGCGGGCTAAGCCGCGCCCGGTTTGAAAATACACTAGGCGCTGCAGGCGCGTCGCGTAACGGAGATAGAGCGCCGTCGCCGCGTCTGCTTCGCCACCGCTGACCCGGCGCACCAAAGTGCGATCGGAGGCGGCCGTGCTTTCGTTTAAACTGTCGGTCACTGCGAAACCCCCGAGTTCGATTTTCGTTGGCGAATGTTCAGCCGACAAGTCGTGCTGGCTGGTCATCTCAATTTCTCTCAATAATTTGAGCTTTCCCGTCGGATGATCTGTAAACAGCTTCAACCGGCCGCATCAAATGATGCGTCCGGTTGCATGCTGTTTTGAGATTTTTCGATTCGGTCCGACAAGTGTTGCCTTCCTTGCCTCGCCGCGGGGAGAACTCAAAAAGTATCCCCAAGAAAACAGCCGCGACTCGCCTTACAGTTGCAGCCACTTTCCCTCGTTTGTTTATTCATCGTTGTCGTAGCCACTGAGGAATTGGTTCAGAGTCAGGACCGCTTCGTCGCTGAACGCGGCGTCCAGCAAGCTGAAATCGCTGGGACTCACTCTCGCTTCCATCGCGACTTCAGAACCTTCCTCAACCAAATCGATTACGGCCAACTGCTGATTTCCCTCGGCAGATTCCAGCGACTGCTCGCCTTCCACTGCGACGGCATCACCGCTGGCGGACCACTGGAGCGATCGACCTTCGTCAGCCACTTCCTTGTCCCAGCCAAAACCTTCGTCGCCTTGGCCATCAACCGAATTGAACCAGATCAAGCCTGTGGTCAGGTCCAATTCTTCGCTTGAGATTTCGGAGCCATCAAACCGGGCATCGATATTTTCAACTTCTCCTGCCAACTCTCCGTTCCATGGGTCGGTGTCGCCAAGCTCACCAAACTCACCCGGGTTGAAATCGCTATCGACTTCAGGCGTCGGGCTATCCATTACATCGGAGAAGTCGCCCTCTCCCATGTCGCCGGAATCGCCGTCGGCTGGGCCGGGGTACAGCTCATATTTTTCCAGCGACCTGAAGTCGGCTTCCTCGTCGCCTCCTGTGGTATCGCCACTTCCTGAGTCACTATCGCTTGAGTCACCGGTATCTTGCCAGTTGCTTTCATCACCGCCGTCGGTCGATGGGTAGTCGGTCGGGTCGGAGACTTCACCTTCTTCGGATTCACCCCAGAAAGTGTTGTCGATTCCGACGACGTCATCGGCAGGTTTCTGAGCGATTCGCGCGCGGATGTTTTCTACGTCACCGTCCAGTTCACCATCCCATGGCTCGGTCTCGCCTGAATCACCGAATTCGCCGGGATTGAAATCGTCACCGACGTTAGGGAGGTTACAGTCGCTGAGCTCGTCCCCCTGGCCAAAGTTGCCATCGCCTCCACCGGGGCCATCATCAGCCGGTCCCTGGCAACCAACAAAGGTTTCCAAGCCCTCGGACGATTGGCTCTCAATCGTACCGCTGCCGACTTCGGAGACCAACGTCATTTCGGGTTCGGACGGCGTCTCCAGGACGCAGCCCGCGTCAAACATTTCAAAGATCAGACCAGCCAGCAGCTTTCGTTTTTCCAGCTGCTGGAAACTGAGCAGACTGCCCTGACGGCTGGTGTGCCGTCGCTGCAGCTTGCGTTCCTGCGGATTCGATTTCTTTCGACTCATGGGGTTTCTCGCTTGCATGTTGAAGAATTCCAGTTTCAAGCAGAGTGGACCCGCCGTTGGGCTTATGGTTTTTGGCCGCAGCTATCCCCTCTAAAAGTTAGAGTCGAAGCCAGCCCCGGATCCCGCCAGAAAACCTGACCGGGGAAATCCCCCCAAAAAATCGGGGGTTTTTCCGATGCTGCCGATTACAGTCGGCCAAATCAAACGATTAATCAGGTTATTTCAGGGCTCTTACCTGTCCCGTGCTGGAGTAGGCTGAGCTCGAATTCGTATTCCCCCGGTCTGATAGACGCGGCCTTGGGCGGGGCCTTATCATTCGCTTTGCGTTTGACGCTCGTTCCACAAATTAATTCCGTTATTTCGAACATGTCAGAACAAACTTCATCGCCCGAATTGCCTCGGATCCCCATCTGGCTGGCCGCGGTTCCCATTCTGCTCCTGATCGGCCTGCTGGCGCTGAATGTCTGGATTTGGCGCGATAACGCTTCCTACGGTCCCAATCAGATCGCCCTCATGCTCGCCGCAGCAGCAGCAGCCATCGTCGGCCGGCTGTTCGGTGTCAAAGCCAAGACCATCATCGACGGAATGGCTCACAGCATCGGCTCGGCGATTACGGCGATGCTGATTCTTATTCTGATTGGCGGACTGACAGGAACTTGGCTGCTCAGCGGCGTCGTGCCCGCAATGATTTACTATGGGCTGAAGGTGCTCTCTCCAGAAACCTTTCTCGCCGCGGCGGTGATCGTCTCAGCGGTCGTTTCGATCGCGACCGGCAGTAGCTGGACCACCGTTGCCACCGTCGGCATCGCGCTCCTGGGGATCGGCAAAGCACTCGGGCTGTCTGAGCCGATGATCGCCGGAGCGATCATTTCCGGCGCTTACTTTGGCGACAAAATCTCGCCGCTGTCGGACACCACGAATTTGGCCTCGGCAATGGCCGGCTGCGATCTCTTCACTCACGTCCGCTACATGCTCTGGACAACTACTCCAAGCATTCTGATCGCGATCGGCATCTTCTGGTACCTCGGCTCACAGGTCGATGTCTCAAAAATGAGTGCCGATTCGGAGACGCTCCCGAAATTGATCGCCGAACACTTCAACATCACGCCGCTGCTGTTTATCGTGCCGGCGCTAGTTGTCGTCATGGTGCTGCTGAAATGGGACGCGCTCGTTGCGCTGTTTGTGGCGATGCTAGCCGGCGCTGTGGTCGCAGTGGTGGCTCAGCCGCAAGTGATCAACGAAGTCGCAAACGTAATCGTAGCCGCCGAGGCGGAAAAAGCCCCCGATGCGGCAAAGGTCCTGACCGCTGACTCGTCTTTTGTCCGCAAAGCCTACGTGGTGCTCACCAATGCGATCAGCGGAGAGACCACGATTCCCGTAGCCGACGAAAAAGCCCAAAAGCTGTTTGTCTCAAAGGGCATGCAAGGCATGCTCAATACGATCTGGTTGATCCTCTGCGCAATGTGTTTCGGTGGGGCAATGGAAGCGACTGGGCTGCTGGCGACCATCACCCGGCCGCTGGTCTCGCTCGCTCGTTCGACCGGCTCGCTAATCGCTACGACGGCGGGAACCTGCGTCTTCGTCAATGTCACGGCGTCGGATCAGTATCTCGCGATCGTCGTTCCCGGGCGAATGTTCCGCCAGACCTTCAAGGATCGAGGCCTGGCACCGCAAAACCTCAGCCGCACGCTGGAAGACGCGGGCACTGTGACCAGCGTGCTCGTACCTTGGAACACTTGCGGGGCAACGCAGCAAGCGGTCCTCGGAGTGAACGTCCTCGCCTTTGCGCCCTACTGCTTCTTCTGCTGGATCAGCCCGCTGATGACCGTGCTGTTCGCGTATCTGAATCTGCGGATCGCGCAATTGTCTGACGAGCAAAATCTTCCGTCAAACAAGGAATAGATTGGCCACCACCCGACCTCGTGTCGGTGGAGCAATGACTAGCCAGCTACAGGCAAACCGTTTTGCGATCCAGAACCGGGGGCTGGCGCGTAGACCCGGATGATTCTGTTTGGCGATGCTTAACCCCGTTACAATAGCCATCGACCGCCCCGATCCTCTCGTCGCAATTTTGGCTGCCGTAATGAAGCACTCCCCAAACCCTCAGACACTACCCAACCCCTCGCGCCGCGACTTCTGCAGCGCCGCCGCCGCGCTCGCCGCCGGAGTCGCCGCAGAAGCTTCACCCAGCCCCCGAGGTTCCATGCCAGCTCCCACTCGCTATTGCCTCAACACGAGCACCATTCAAGGCGAAAAGATTCCGATTGAACGGCAAGTCGAAATCGCAGCAACCGCGGGCTACAACGGGATTGAAATCTGGCTGCGCGATGTGGATCGCTACCTCGAAGCGGGCGGGAAACTGGCTGACCTCCGCAAGCGAATCGGCGACAGCGGACTGAGCGTCGAAAGCGCCATTGCCTTCGCAGCGTGGATTGTCGATGACGACGCGGCGCGAGCCAAAGGCCTTGAGCAGGCCGCTCGCGATATGGAAGTCGTCGCCTCGCTGGGCGGAAAACGAATCGCAGCGCCACCAGCCGGCGCAACTCAGGGAGCCAAACTCGATCTCGACCGCGCGGGAGATCGCTACCGAGCCCTACTCGAAGTGGGAAAAAAACAGGGCGTGCTGCCGATGCTCGAAGTCTGGGGCTTTTCGACCAATCTCTCGCGACTGGCCGAAGTGCTGCACGTCTGCGCTGCAGCTGATCACCCCGACGCGGCCGTTCTTCCCGACATCTACCACCTCTACAAAGGCGGTTCGAACTTCGCCGATCTCGCGCTGCTGGCTGGTCCCAAGATCCCCGTCTTCCACATCAACGATTATCCGGGCACACCGGACCGGGCTAAGATTCAAGATGCCGACCGAGTTTACCCCGGCGACGGTATCGCTCCGCTCGCTGACATTTTCACCATGCTCCGCCGCAACGGCTTCGAGGGAGTCCTCTCACTAGAACTCTTCAATCGCACCTACTGGGAGCAAGACCCACTGGAGGTCGCCCGCACCGGACTGGCAAAGATGAAAGCGATTTGAACGCTGGTGGGGAAGAAGAGGGATAAACACAGAGACACAGAGGCCGCAGAGGTGAAGAGAGATTTTCAAGAAGAGAAAGTTGAAAACGAATCATGACAAGTTGATCTGTTTTAGGTCAACTGAATTTTTGTCAGTCTCACTTTTTCTCTCAGCGTCCTCTGTGTCTCTCTGTTTCCCCCTCTTCCCGCATTAAGAAACAGCCTGTCGCTGGCTGCCCATCAATTCAGCCGACTTGATGTTTGTCAGCTGAAAAGAGTTCCGCATGATCTGCTTGCCGCCGATCGTAATCGTGCCGCGGAAGTCAAACAGCTGGTCGACGCGCTCGACCAATTCGACTTGGCAACGAAGAGTGTCTCCGGGGCGCGCGAACGATCGGTAGCGGGCGCCGTTTACTCGAACCAGCACGCCGAGGGCATACTCGTTAAAGAACGGGTCAGCCGTGTTGTAGACCGACATCGGATTAAAGTGCGCGGCGATCAGCACGCCCGCGGATTGCGTCGACAACTCCTGCATCATCGCGCCGGGAAAAATCGGAGCCCCGGGAAAATGCCCTGGCAGAAAGAACTCCTCGCCTACGCGATGCTCGGTCACCACCTCAGCCGGCGAGCAGGAGACAATCCTGTCGACCAGCAGATAGGGTGCCCGGTGGTGGAGGTACTCTTCGACCGTGGCAAATTGGTGCTGATGAAATGCGGGCATGCTCTGAGATTCTCCAATATGGGCAGCGACTGGCTCAAGCAGAGAAACCGCAAATCCCGGACCGCCTTCACCGCCTAGCCGGAACACCGAGGGGTGAACCGCCGGCTCCCATCGCAGCCGCGATACATACTCGAATCGCCTCGTCTTGGCGTGCGATCTTAATTTTTCGAGTAGTCGATACCTCGCAAGGCTGCTTGTTCCCGGATGATCTTCTTCACGTTTTCATCAAAGCTGTCAGTTTTAGCCTCCGCAGCCAATTTTTTCCTTTCAGCAGCCACAAACTCGGCTCGCTTTTTGAGTAAAGTGTCGATTTCTTCCTGAAGCTTTTTTCGGGCATCGATCCGTTTTTGCAGTTCACGGTTGAGTTCTTCAGGCGAAAGCTTGGCAAGATCAGCTGGCAGTTTCTTGGCGTCGATCTCCGTTGCCTTCAACGTACCTCCCATCAGAAGCTCGACCAAGTCATCGTCGCCGCCCACGACCTTGCCGGAAAACTTGGTGCCGAAGTTGTTGCGTTGATTGGAGTTGTATTGGGCCCGATCGGCGATCGCTTCTTGGCCTGAAGCGACATTCGATTTCAGCTTATCGAGTACCAGAGACTGGGCCTCTTCATCGCCGTATGCGCATACTGTGGAGTTGAGATTGGAATTGCACCTCGCAATTTCTTCATCGAAGGGAGTGGCGATTGCAACCGCGCCACCCGATTGCGGAATCGCCACGAATTTCCCTTCTGCCAAGCTGGCGATCTCTCGCCAAATTTTTTCGGTCGCCGGGTCGCCTCCGCACAAAACGGTATTGATGAACAGGCGTCGTTCCATCGCGGCTTTACAGACTTCGGGATAGCGAATCTCATTTTCGTAATCCATGTGGGGTGGCGCATCTCCGACGAGGAAGACAACCTTGAGCACATCGGAATTTGACGACCAGCTCATTCGCGAAACCGATTCATGGAGGGCCTGATTGACCGATTCAGGTTCGTCGCCCCCTCCATCAGCTTCAAATGCAGTCAATTTGGTGTAGATGGCATCGATATCTTCGGTCAAATCAGAAATCTGGGTGATGTACACGTCGCTCCGATCGCGATATCCGATCAAGCCGAATTTTATTTTTGGTGCAGGCTTGGTTGCGATCAACTCATTCGCGATCGACCAGATCTTGTCCTTGGCACCTTGAATCAGCCCACTCATCGAACCAGTAGTGTCGAGCACAAAGCAGACTTCGATCTGTGGTGCCTTCATTTCCTCCGGTTTTGCCACTGCAGGCGATTGGATGTTTTCTTGCGCGAAGCAGCTTGCGTTTGCAATACAGAGAAATCCCGCAGTCAGGCAGCCCTTCAGAAATAGTTGTTGCCAAATCATTTTTCGCTCCTTGGGTGTTGGGTGAATCGCCTGCCGTTCCCTTTGACTAAAGTCTACGCAAATAGTTCCCCAAAGTTCGCGTTTACTAGCCGACAGTTATAATTAGTCTACAAATTAACGGATCGTCCAGGACTTTTCACTAGCTGGCCGCAACTCTGGCTCGCCTTGAAGCGTTTCGTTTCCACCAGATCAAGGTAAATACAGAAACCGATCAGAGTTGCAAAAGGGTAAGTTGCGAAGCGTGCTTGCTGAACGGAAATTTGATTGTTTGTCGCTCATTTCAGCGGCAGATAAATGTCCGTCACCAGTTCCGACTCGGACACTTCCCCGGGCCAGTTGCGATAGATTTCGAACGTCCCGCAACTGCGCTGCTTCAACTTGCGGTGCCGGACAATCTGATTGGCTACACTCCAACCGTTGCCGAGGTGGCGATAGCTACCCGTATGGCGGACATGAAATGCCTGCATGGCGGGCAACTCCCACAGTTTAAGCCGCGTCCCAATTGGCAACTGTTGGCCAGGGCTAAGCTCAAAGCCACTGAGGTAATCAAACACTCCTTGCTTCACCCGAAAGCGGGTATAGACGGAGACTGGATTTCCCGGTTTCAAACCGAACTTGGCAAACTCTGCCCGGGCCTCGACAAACGACTGATCCATTTTTTTGCCGACCTCATCGACCGAAGTTGAGTCGGCAATTCCGGCGACTCGCAGCGGGCCTACCTGCTCGGCACCGCGCACGTCGACGCGCGAAGGGATCGCTCCGGTTTCGACCCAGTCCTTGATCATTCCCAGTCCCCGTTGGTAGTCCATTCCGATAAAGGTCTTCATCATCGGAATCATCCAGAACATGAACCATGGCATGCTGCCCTGCATGTTCCACGTCACTCTCGTTCCTTTGGAAGTCGGCTGCAATTCAAAGGAGGTGGCACAGGTCGTCTTGAAGGGCTTTATGAACCGCAATTCATCGTCGACCAACTTGCCGGGGATGAGCTTGAGGTGTCGCAATTCCCCCTGCCCGGTTACCTCGCCCTCCCAAGCGTAACTCGAGCCCGTCTGGTTGGCGGGTGAACTGACGGTGACCTTGGCATCGGGGTCCGCGACCAGCCAGGGCGACCAGTTGGTCCACGTGCCGAAATCTGACACCACATCAAATACCTGCTGGGGTGACGCGGAAATTTCCACCGTACGGGCAACATGGTACTTTGGCATATCTAGCGCCTTTGATTTGGTGAATACTCGAACCAGAAGCCTCATCAAAACTCAGCGTGGGCGAGTCTCGTGACGGTAAACGACCCCGCCCTTCATCACGAACGAGACTTTTTCCGTTAAGCGAATTTCCTCCAGCGGATTCCCCGGCACCGCGACGAGGTCGGCATACTTGCCAGCTTCTACGCTGCCGAGATCTTTTTCAGCCCCCAGCAGCGTTGCGGCGTGAATCGTCGCCGCTTTGATCGCTTCGATAGGCGGCATGCCATTGGTCACCATATAACCAAACTCCTTGGCGTTTTCGCCGTGGGGTGAAACGCCCGAGTCGGTGCCGAAAGCAATTTTCACTCCAGCTTTCCAAGCCTTGGCGAAGGTCGCATCGATTTGCGGCCCGACCGCAGCCGCCTTGGGCCGGACGATCGCCGGGAAGTAATCGTCGAGTTTCGCCTTTTCTCCCACGAACTTGCCAGCACTGATCGTCGGCACATACCAAGTACCGCGCTGCTTCATCAAGGCAATCACTTCATCATCCATAAAGGTGCCGTGCTCGATTGAATCAACCCCCGCGCGAATCGCTCGCTTCATCCCCTCGGCGCCGTGGGCGTGTACGGCAACCCGCATTCCGTAATCCTTGGCCGTAACAACGATCGCCTCCAGTTCCATATCCGTAAACTGCGGATTCTGTCCGTTGACTGCGAGACTGAGCACACCGCCGGTCGCGGTAATTTTGATGAGATCGCTTCCCTCCTTGTAACGCTGCCGTACCGCTTTGGCTGCTTCATAAGGTCCATTAATCACGCCCTGTTCCGGTCCTGGATCGCCACGGAACTGAGGGACTAGCCCATTCGTCGGATCGGCATGTCCGCCGGTCGTTGCGATCGATTTGCCAGCGGCAAAAATCCGCGGCCCTTCAATCCAAGCTTTGCGAATCGCGTTCCGCACCGCGACCGAGACCCCCTCGGAGTCGCCCAGTTCCCGAACCGTCGTGAATCCTGCTTGCAGCGTTCGCCGCGCATACTGCACGCCATGCAGGGCCATCTCAGGTCCCGCGACAAAAGCCTTGTCGGCATACGACTGCGGGCTGTACTCGCTCGACAAGTGCGTATGCATATCGCACCAGCCCGGCATCACGGTTGAATCGCGGAGATCCACGAGTCGTTCGCCGACGGCCGGCTGCTGAAAGCCCTCTTCGACGGCAACAATTCGCTCGCCCGCTATTCGAATCGTCACGTTAGTCCGCGGCGCGTCGGCAACTCCATCAATCAATCGGCCCGCGTGGATCACAACTCGCCCCGTGTCGGGCTCCAGCCCCGACTGCCAAGCGAAAACTCGCAGTGGAAGCAGACACGAAAAGAGACCCAAAACTAGAACTAGCCGCAGGGCGTTGACTCGGCAATTTGCCAATTCACGAATGCTCGACGAAAAAATCATGACTCCTCCAGTCGCGGTTGAACCACTCTTGCTTCCGCTCAGTCTACCCTGTCTCCATTTCAGTTGCAGTAGAATGAAGCCCGAACCTTTTCCCAAACTTGGTCATATTCGCCACCCGCCTCGACTCGATAAAGCTCCGGCCTGATGCACAATTCTCCGTGCCTCTGTGCCAGCGTGAGAAACCTTCTTCTCTCTTTAGCGATTCATCACAGCGATACTAACCCATGAAGCCCGTCGATTCCCGTTTCCTCCAGCGCGCGTTTCTGATGTTCACCGTGTCCCTCGCGTCATGTTGTTCGACGGCGTTACTTACCGCACAGGACCCCGCGCCGACTCCACCAACCCCCGCGCGAGGGGAAGCCGATTCTTTTCGACCTGACCAATCGCAACTTCCCGCCAAGGCCCCGGAAGGAGCGATCGTGCTGTTTGACGGAGGCAACGAGAAGAGCGGAGCCGACCATCTTTTTGTCAACATGGCGGGCGAGGCTCCCAACTGGCCAATTGAAGATGGCGCGTTCGTTTCCACTCAAAAACCCGGCAACATCAATCACCTTTGCTCGCGGCTCCACTTTCGCGATGCCGACATCCACGTCGAGTTCCTCTTGCCAGAAAAGGGAGCCGGCAACAGTGGAATTTACATCCACGGCAACTTTGAACTGCAGATTATCAACTCGCACGAAGCGAAAGAGTTGACTCAGCAAGAGATGGGGTCCGTGTATGGCTTTGCTCCACCGCTGGTCAATGCCGCCAAGCCGCCAGGCCAATGGCAGGTCTACGATATCCGTTACCGTGCTCCGCGGAGAAATGCTGCAGACAAAGTCGAAACGCCCGGCGCGATCACTGCTTGGCTGAATGGGCAACTTGTCCAAAACGGCGTCACCTTCGAAGAGCCTCGCTCAACATTTCATCCCTACCGCCACGGGGTCACAGATTACCTCAAGGCGATCTACCCCAAGCAAAAGGCGACCGCCACCGGACCGCTTTTCCTGCAAGACCACAACTCGCCAGTCCGCTTCCGCAATGTCTGGGTCAAGCCGCTGGACGACAAGGCGTTTATGTACGAACCCCAGCCGCTTTCACGCTGATGTTTTTCAGCCCAACCTCACTT